>UMLR01088009.1_pt1 | contig 30425 bp, 30 predicted proteins | sample 1966741 | NCBI WGS metagenome assembly UMLR01 (sample SAMEA4836207, study PRJEB28245) | human gut metagenome | biome: gut microbiome; material: fecal sample | place: Denmark | collected 2008 | reverse complement strand
GCCCAAACCCGCAAGCCTTTAAAAAGGCTTGACCTAAATTTTAAAATCATTTAGCTTAACCTATGCACTAAACTGCAATTTCCCTTAGTTTTTGATAAAATTGATTTGTCAAATCACAAAACAACAACCGCAGCCGAAACTGCGGTTATTGTTTTATATTTTACTGATTTAGGAAAGGAGTAAATATAAACAGATTATGAGTTGATTACAACATTACCGCCAAAGCCTGTGCTCTGAATTACATCAGCAGAGTCAATTCCGTTTATTGTAGCTGTGTGTCCGTTATAACCTGCCGCATAAACAGGGAGGTTGTTTGCGATAATAAAGCTTGAGTTGGTTGATGTTAAAGTTGCGTCATGCGAATAAGATATAGCACCCTCTGCGCCACGGTTGCCTACTACTACTGCCGCTACAGGCACTTCGTTACCGCTTTCCCATTTTTTGTTATCGTATTGATCCCAATTGTTCTGTTATATCGTATCGGTTGTGGTATTTGATTTAACTGTTGAGTTTTTTACTGTTTGAGACGAGATTGCTCTATAATCGTATACGGCTGTTATTGGATTGCGGAAAAATCGGTATGGCAAAAAATGCTTGCTTGGAAATTTTGGATTTGAACAATGATGATAATTTAGGTGCAAGATTTATTTTAATGCATATTTACGCATATTTTGAAGATGAAAAATCAGCGGTTAAGTTGTTTGAAAGGTATGACTGCCAAAAATCGACGCAATTTTTATTGCCTTTGTCAACTTTATATTATAAGCTTGGAAAAGCTCGCAAAGCCGCAGCTTATATTAAAGAACTTGTCAATATAAATAAAGATACACACGATTTCTTTAATCGTTTGGTGATAGGCGAAGGTTTGTCAGACATTGAGTTTGGTATGTACGGTTATCGTGCAAATTCTATTGAAGAACTTGCAATTGATGTTACAGATAATAAGTTCCTTTTTGTAAATTGCGGTGTTTATTTTAAATGGGTATTAAAAACAATTAAGAGTATTGATTAATAAAAGCCTCGCCAAAATCATTTAACTTGGCGAGGTTCTTTTGTACCAAAGCGTGTAAAGCTGTTGCTGTCAAGTTTTGAATTTAATAACCCTATATAGTTGTCTGCAAGAATTTTAATATATTTTATTGCAGTACATTAAGCAAAGACCAAATTTTCTTTATGAAGTGTAATAATGTTATTATATTTGTTTAAATATGTGTTTTTATGTCTAACAACATTAAAATGATTTATTTTTCAAAAATTCCTTGACAAATCACGCAAAGTTTGATATAATACATCTTGTCTTGAAAATTAAACAGATATAGGGGTATAGCTCAGTTGGTAGAGCAGCGGTCTCCAAAACCGCGTGCCGAGGGTTCAAGTCCTTCTGCCCCTGCCATCAAAAAACGGCTTAAACACTGCGTTTAAGCCGTTTTTTTGATATATTTTTATTACGGAGCACGGTCTGATTTTCCGCTGTTGATGCTCATTTCAGGCATCAAAATGTTCAACAGGCGCTAATAATTCCAACGTTTCCGTCTGCTACATCATCAAAATAGCATCAATAATCTTTTATATTGTATTTTCAAATTTATCAATATTAACACTTTAATGGAGGCTTTTTATTTGAATAGATATGTATATTTAAGCGATTTGGATTCTGTTTGCAATAGTCAAGAAGAAATTAAATATGCTTTAGATAAAACATTATATGAAAACATAGTTTTAAATGGAGATATTGTTGTACTATCCTTTAACCAACTGGCTGACTCAAATTTTATTATATCATTTTTGAATGATAATGTAATGAAAGAGGTTTTGATAAATCTTTTTGAATGTGGAAGAATTGTAGTATCAAAATATAAATCTAAAGACATAATTATTTCATCTGCTGTCAGATATATAATGCAACAAATAGACAAACAAATCAAATCCTTAGAATTATCTGAAAATAACGATTTTATTTTTTCTGCTATTAACTGCCTAAACATAGAAAATAATAAACAAAAGATAATCATATTAACGATATTAAAAGAAACACTTATCTATAACGACTTAAATTATCTTTGTAAAGAACTGGGTTCTAAAAGTTTATCGAATGAAATAGATATTTCCGAAAACGATATCCTACTGCTAAAAAACTATGCTGAATTTTTAGTTAGGATAAGTTTAGGTAATATTAGTTACATAGATGAAAAAACTGAAAAAATTACTAAATTTACTGAATGTGTTGATATAGCTTGTTCGGCTTTGAAAAGTACAGATTTAGATGTATATAAAGAATTATCTGCGTTAAAGGAAAAAATCTCATACCAAGAACAATCACGCTCTAAATGGATAAAAGAACACAATAAGAATATTAAGGGGCTACAAGAGGTTGAAGCAGTAATAAATACTTGTTATAACTTGGCTGTTGAAAGCAGTATTTCTACTATTATTTCAATTGATGATACAGAAGATAAAGAGAAGTATTTTTTAAAAAGATATAACCAAATACTAAATAACTATCAGTTAAACAATCATCAATATTTTTCATCTAAACAAAAAGATGAATTGTATGAATTTACTGATACTCAGAGAGAATACTGGGAAAGTGCAATTCGTATTATCAAAAATGAGAATTTCAATAACAACAGTAATAGTTCTTGGCAAGAAAACATTAAAGAATATAGAACAGCACGGAAAACCCGTTACTTTGTTGTATGGCTGCTGACATTGTCAATACTTTATTTTTCAGGACAAGTAATTGATGTAACACTTGATACATTTAATGGTTATGTGAGTATTTCGGGAATCATACTTGATATTATTGCGATAATTTTTGGCGATGCTGTTGGATATTTCTTGAAGGTTTCAAACTTAATTGAGTTATTTTTTGATAAAAAACAAAGATTTGACATGAGAAATTGCAACAATATTGTAAAACACAAATACTATGATAAGGAGGTCCAAAAAGTATATGTCGCTAACAACAATAGATAAATATCTTAATTTAGTACATACTCGACCACAGTCTTTTACTCAAGGAAAATTGAAAATAATCACAAACAAAAGCATTCTTATGAAATATGAAAATCAGAACAAATGTGACCTTGGATTATTATATGAGAGTACATATCATTTATTGGTTAAAGATTTAGTAAGTGATGGCAATAGTTATTTTGCTTACGAAAGAATAATTAAACAAAATTCTGACAATGCTGTTGTAACAATTCCTATATATCAGGGTAAATTTGTATTACTAAACCAATTTAGGCATTCTATGAGAGATTATCAGCTTTGTTTCCCGCGAGGTTTTGGAGAACCCAATCTCTCTATTAACGAAAATGCCATTAAGGAGTTGCGTGAGGAATTGGGAGTTAATGTATTATCATGCTCCGTGATAGGTAAGGTAATTGCAGATAGCGGATTGTGTGGTGAAAAAGTAAATATTTGTCTTTGCAAAATCACAAAACCAAAATTAATGTATAACTATGAGGGTATCAACAATATTAAAATTACAAATACTGAAGAATTAGTTTCATTAATTAATTCTGAAAAAATTAATGATGGCTATACTCTTTCTGCCTTTAGCTTATATATTGCACAAAAGAATTTTAAATATAATCATTTATAATTCAAACCCATCCGTTACCCCATTCAGCTTTGTTAAATCTTTTTTGACATAATAGAGTTCAGTAATTTCAGATGTTGTATGTCCGAGTAAGTCGGCTACCTGTCTTGGAGTTAATGATTTTATTGAACCGTCGGGTTGTTTTATGCCGTTTACAAGGTTTGTGGCGAAGGTATGACGGAGGGAGTGCAAGCCTTTGGTTTCTATGCCTGCGGCTTTGAGGATTCTGTAATAGCGTTTGCGGAAGTTGACAGGTCTGGTGAAGTTGCCGTTTTCATCGGGTATGAGCGGTGAATCTTCTCCGAAGTAGAGTTCATTTCTCAGGTCAAGTATCATTTCTATTGCAGTATCGTTCAGCGGAACATCTCTTTTACTTGTGGCACTTTTGAGCTTGCCGACTTTTACTTCTCGTCCTTTTTCTGCTGTGACACCGTTACGCTTTGATATTTCCTTAACTCCTCTGTTAAGGTGCATAACCCTGTTTTCAAGGTCAATGTCGCTGTTAAGGAGTCCGAGTACCTCGCCTGTCCTCAAGCCTGTATTCAGCATAAGAATGTATGCGGCGGCTTGCTGATATTTTCTCTTGCCGTTTGAAAATGTGCTGAACGCTTCATCTTTGAATATTTTAATTTCTTCCGGCGTGAATACCGTTATGGTTTCGCTCGTCGGAAGATTTTCTTTGTCCTGAGTCGCAAGAAAGTTACTTTTTTTAATCATCGGAGCACTTATCATAGGATTTCTATCGATATATTCCTGCTGTGTCAGATACCTAAAATATTCATTCAGAACATTATGAACTTTCTTAACCGTAGTGTAGGCATAGCCCTCATTCATTTTGTCATTCAGTAATTTTTTAATATCTGCCGACTTAACATCTCCGACTACCTTTTCACCGATATACGGATAGATTTGATTTTTCGCTGTACATTCGTATCTGTCATATGTAGTACGTTCAACAGACGGAAACTTAAATACCTCAAGCCAGTTCTGCATACTGTCCCGAAGCCTTTTCTTTGTTTCTTGCGACTCAATTATTGAGTCATTGAACGCCGCAATATATTCCGTCATTTTCTTATTGACCTCAGCTTTAGTGGTACCCGAAAAGCTTTTCCTTTTCCGTTCGCCTTGCTCATCCATATACCATACCACACCGCCCCAACGGTTATCCGTCCTTTTGAAAGCATTGCCGTTAGTAAGTAATTTTCTTGTTGACATAATATCAGCTCCTTTTCAAGTACAACAACATACCATAAATAACTTTGAATATCCAGACTAAATTTAAAACCCTCAAAAATCGTCTGTTTCGCTTTTATTCATCTTTTTCGATTACTTTCCTGCTGATTGCAATAAAATCGCAACACGGGCAACACATGGCTCAACAGAGGGATTACATTGACATTGTAAATTCCTGCTCTTCATCATTTTCAATTTCATTCCGATTAACTGTTCTGTCGGTTTTAAGTCCGTGGGCAAGCTTTTTCTCTTCAAGCTTGGATTTCAGTTTGCTATCAATCTGACCGAATAATTTAGCTCTTTTATTCTTGCAACTGCTTGCAATCAATTTTGCGAGCGTAAGGACTACTCCTGAAACAGATTGCTCAACACTTGATTTATAATTTTGGTTTGGCAGTTTTTCAACACCATCACGAGTGCCCATATGTTTTATCAGCTTACCTGCATTTGATGATGCAGGATTTTTTATATATCGGTTTGTAAAAATAATCTTCGGCATAGATTAACCTCGTTGGAATTTGTACGCATCTTCAAAAGTTATAATGCCATTGTTCCTTGCAACTTCTTCCGCACAAAGCTTATTGAGTGCTGACAACGAATGATTATCAATCTTATTTGTTGCCGCAACAACATTACTTAATTTAGCTTGTTCAACAGCAACCTTGAACAGCATTTCGGATATATTTTTCTCAACACTTTCAATTTCACTTTTAATGGTCTGAGCAAGGATAGGAGAAAGATAATCAATGCATTTCTTCTGATGAAGATAACCAATGTAAAACTGAACAGCCTGACAGACAAAATCACTTTTTGAAGTTGCGTTTGCTGTATCAAGCATTTCTATCATTTCTTCAACCATTGAAGGCTTCATCCAATAGGCATATTTCTTTTTATTTTCGCTCATTTTTGATAGACACCTCAAATCCTAATTTTTGACATACTGTAAAACCCCATAACAGTCGGCTCTGCCGTCTGATGTGACTCCGTGGGGAGACGCCCCACTTTAACCTGCTTAAAATAATTTCCTCGAAAAATCGGCTCAATTATGCGTTTCTCCGCAACTGCTCACTGTGGAAATAATCAATAGCATCTCTGATAGGTCGGATAGTATAGAGCAGAGTACCGTTGCGCTTTCGTCCGTCTTTTGCAATTACCTCTGTTCTCTCGGTCAAGATTAAATGCTTATCTTCAAGGCTTTGAACATATTTCCTGACCGTATTCTGACTCATTTTCAATGCTTGTCCGATTGTGCGGTAGCTCGGATAGCACTGATATGTTTTTCTGTTTTCGCACCTTAAAAGATAACTGTACACGGCAATTTCTCTGGAGGATAAGCCGATACAGAATATTTCATTCGGCAGAGTGAAGTAATGGCTTGCACTATTATTAGAGTTATATCTCAAATACTTCCTCCTGTGTTTTTCGCCACCCATTCACGGAATTTTTCCTTTGGCACTACAAGTCGTGAGCCTATTTTCAGAACAGGAAAACCTTTTCTCCTCACCAATTCATACGCACTTGTCTTTGATATTCCAAGTACTATTGCAATTTCCTGCACTGATAACGTCAACGGCAGTTCGTCATAGCTTTTATAGAAATATTCTTTCATCTTCATCACCTCTGCTTTTAAAATAACAGAAAATTGACAGTCAGACAACAGAATTGTATAATCTTGATTAGAATTATGTTGATTATCGAAAATAAGAAGCATTTACATTTTCTAATTTTGGGAGCAGATTATGAAGAAGGATTACTCGGAATATAAACATACGGATTACGAAAAATATAATATTGCAAGGCAAAGCAACAGCTATGTGTACTATGATTTCTTCATTAACTTTGCATCATTCGATCCTGACTCGAAATTGTTTTCAATCAAAGTTGATAGGGTTAATGAAGATCTGTCTATGAAGGACGCTATTGATGAATTTGAAGAACTTGAACGGTCACTCAGAGAGGTTCGTCCTGATATTTTGTCTGATGAAGATATTGCTGATTATGAACAGAGTAGGGTTGAAGGCTTAGAGAAAAACAGAGCCTTGCGAGAACATTTCTCTGCAAAATATAATATTGACTGGGATGATAGTGACAAGTATTTTCAAGATCTTATGGATGAATACGAAATTAAAAAAGAAGAGCCTCTTCATAATGTGCTTAGCGGTGCTGTAATTGACCTGCAAATAGGTGAGGGAATACTTGATTTTATCTACGCAGACTTTAAAACGCCATTCAAAGAAAGCTACGGATTTGTTTCTGCTTTTGATAACTTCATTAAAAACAGCGAAGATAAAAGGCACTTTGAAATCAATGAAAAATCTGAAAAAATATACAACTGTAATCAGGAGAATGTTGAAATGTTTTTCAAATATACAGACAGCAAACTTTTCATTGAGAAGATAGCCAATGCGTCTTTATACTCAGTGATTTGTCCTCCTGTGTTTTTGAAAGAAAACTTACCTGTTGAAGGTTTGAAGTGGTATTATAACTATCTGCTTACATTACAGAACGAGTATAAGGAATTAATAGAATTCTGTTTCGACGAGGACTTTTATCCTGAGGTAATGGAGAAAATCAAGCCGGCTGAGAGGTATTATCTTTACAAAATAATTCATAATCAGCCTCTGACAATTCAAAGAGAGGAGTATTTTAGTTACAGCAGAAGCAATCCCAATGGCAAAATCCTGCCGATTCATTTATCTCATGAGGATTTTCTCAGCAGAATTATGAATGAATATGAACCGACTGAACAACATAAGGAATTTCAAAAGAAATATAAATTAAGTGATGCCGTGATGGAAGTGTTCTGTCGCTTTCCTATTTCCCCTAATACAAGTTATAAATTCAGGAACATCAGAAAAGCACTTGAACTTGAATTTACAAAAATGCTTGAACAAGATATTTGCTTTAGAAAGTGCAAACGCTGTGGCAAGTATTTTATTATGAAGGGCAATTACAACACAAACTACTGTGACAGAATTGCAGAGGGAGAGACACGGAACTGTCAGGACATTATGGCACTTGAAAACTACAAAAAGAAAACGGCGGACAACGCCGCCATTAAGATTTATAACAAGTATTACAAGAGATATTCTGCCAGAGTTAAGGCTCATACTATACTTGAGGATGATTTTAAAAAGTGGAAATATCAGGCTATGACCAAAAGAAATGAGTGTATGGACGGAAAGCTAACAGAGGAAGATTTTATCAATTGGATGAATAGTTGCTTCCCTAATAGGAACAGAAAGCATTAAAACACAGACCGGAAACACAAACTTTTCAGCGGTTTCTATCTTTGTTTATAGCGACGCAGATTTTGAATGTGCAACATTGTAAAAAACAGGAAACCACATTTTCGTGATCTCCTACTTGCTGTTGTTCTTTTCAGGACATTGATCCAATGACAATCTTTGCACCAAGCTTAAATCCAGTGATAAAGGATTGCCGTTCGCAGATTTCAGAAATTTCCCGATTGCAATCCTTGTATTTTTCAAAGGTTTCTTTCTGTTCATCGGAAAGAGTTGCTATAAGTTTTTCTTCATTCCTGTTGAGCAACCCGAGCAACTCTTTCATTTCATCATCAAGCTTAGCACATTTCTCGTGAGGAAATAAGTTTCCGTAATATAAATCTTCGAGTGTATCCATAGTTTATACCACCTTTCGCAGCACAAACATATACCACATAACTTTGAGAAAGTCCAGTAATATTAAGACTTTTTATTCAATTGATTATGAATTTGCAATCCCTTTGCAAATGATGTACCAACACATACAGTTAAATCACCAGTCATATTTTTATTAGAACCTTGCAACAATAAATAAGATTCAATTATCAAATCTCGTATATTTCTGATAAGCTGTTCCGATTTACTTTTTAGTTTATCAGCATCAATAAGCAAAGTAGATTTATGCTCTATAAAATTTCTAAACTCATTTAGTTCTGCTGTTCCAATGCCAATACCTTTAGGTTTGTTTTTTGCTCTTACTTCTTGGGATTCAAGATAGAGAGGTATTATTGCAGGATTTTTAATTTCATAAAACTTCTGATTACTATTCTTATATGGTCTTGAAAATAAATTTTTCTCGGTAAAATCCACCTTATCCTCAGGAACATCTATATCATATACAGCCCTAAACAAATATGCAATTTTATCATAAATAGAGTATGCGAAACTATATACGCTACACATTTCTCTTATAGATGTATTTTGTAAAACCGAATATTCATAAGTTTTCCTTCTGCAAAATTTATAGTCCTCTATTATTGAATCAAACATACTCTGATTTTTTTCTCCAATATCTAGCGGATTTAATTCTTCAAGTGATGCTTGTATAAACATTCCAAAGTTATTCAACGGATTTAGAAATAAAACTTTTTTCAAATAATAATCCTTTTCTTTAGACCAATATTTCTTGCCTAAATCTGTATCCAAAAAGCTATCATTTACATTATGTAACCCGAATAATTGTTTTTGTATATGATCGATTTCAGCATGCACATTAAAACCGTTGAGAATTATTTCAGATACTGTTTTATCAAAGCATATATTATCTAATGAAACACATTTTAGCAAATCCTGTCTATATATTTCTATAGAATTTCTATAATCAAAAGTATGTTTTACTATATAGCATAAATCCAAAAGCGATGCTTTATAAAAATTAAATGTACTATTCTTTTTATCCCGAGCCAACCCTTCGTTACACAAATCAATGCACTTTATGTGTCGGAAAAATAAAATCAGAAAAGTTGAATATAGAACAAGAAAATCCACCTTGCCTTCTTCGGGAATAGGATCATTTTCAAAAATAATTGTCAAACCTATTTCAAACTTAGTTCTTCTGAATAGCCTATACAGGTCATACACATATTGCTTTTCTTTGAAATCCTTCAAGCAAAATTCTAAATTAGCACTACGCTTAAAAATCTGTTCCCACTTGAATTTTAGTACTAAAAATAACAGCAGAGTTATTTCCTCATGACTTTGAGCTTTAACTTTATCCTGCAAACACATTTCATAAATCTCTTGCATCACTTTTGAATCAGGATTGGTATACTCAGAAATAAGCTTTGATAATTTTTCCTTTGAAATTATAAATTCGTCTTGCATTTTTTTCCTTAATTAAAATCATTTTCTAAACACAAATAAATACTCATGTGCTATAAGCAAAAAGTTATATTTCACGCTGTTTGTTTTCCAATAACCTGTTGCCCTGCAATTATGCTGTTCCTTTATGATGATTTCCTTTAGCTTAAAGCCTGCGTCTTGAAAGATTTTCATTACCTCAAAAGACATCGGAACCATATGCCCTTTCTGACGGGTATCTCCCATAAGCACTGCACAAAACTTATCTTTCTTTAGTACCCGAAAACTTTCGGCTGCAACCTTTTTCATTTCTTCAAGAAAATCCTTGACTTTGAGTTGGGATAAATCACCGTCTATACCGTCGCTGTATTTGATGATATTAGCGTAGGGTGGATGAGTGCATATCAGGTCAATACTCTCATCCGGGATAAACTCAAGATTTCGTGCGTCGCCTTTTTTTATATACACTTTTCCTGTTGCAGGTTCGTAATCAAAATCAATCTTTTCTCTGCACCGTTCTAAAGCAACATCGTTAATATCCACTCCGATTATATCACGATTCAGTAGCTTTGCTTCAACAAGCGTTGTTCCGCCGCCTGCAAACTGGTCAAGCACTAAATCTCCTTCTTTTGAATAGCGGAGAAGAATATTGCGAGGAATGTACGGCGACCAGTTACCTCTCCACTTTGCATCGTGAGTTGCCCAATCTCCACGTTTCGGAAACGACCAATGCGTTGTCATTTCCAATTCAAAATCTTCAGGTTCCCATTTAGTTATCTTTTTATTTGGCACTATACAAGCCCCATTTCTATAAGATGGTTATATAACATATTTCTTCCTGACCAATTCCAATATGTAATATCCTGCTCTATAAATAACCACTTAATGGCAAGTAAAATAATTGCAATAGGTCTTAATATTCCATCTCCATCCGGAAAAACTACATTTTCTAATCCCCTAAAACTATATTCATTAATTTGAAAAATATTGATAATTTGCTTCGCAACTATATCGTATTCATGCTCATAGTTGTTTTTTTTTACATAGTTTAAAACTTTAAATATATCATTATGAGAAGGGTTACTATACCTTCTATTCTTTTTAAAATACATTCCACTAATATTTACCGTAAAATCAAAACCCTTGTTCAAACCTGTTGGTCTTTTGAGAACAATTGAATATTCACCATAGTGCTCTACGATATAGTGATATTTGGAACAATTTTCACCTTTACCAATTCCGGGTTCTTCTAAAGTAAATAATTTAGCAACTTCTATTCTGATGCCAGTTCTATTATCAGATTGAAGATTGTATTCAATATTATGCAATGCCATGTTAACCTCCATATGCAATTCTTACATCATAAACAAATTGCTTTTGAAAATAAAAAGCATGGTTTTTGTTTGAAACTTTCCGTCCGTATATTTTTGAATAAATTGGATGATAAGGCTTAGAGTCCTTGCTCCTAACCTGAATATGCCTACCGTTTGATGTATGTATAAATCCATCCTTTGATGTTTCAATGTGTTCTTTTAACTGTCTGCAAATAGAGTAATAATCATCTCTCCAAATGTTCAAAAGAGAAGAAAACTCGGGTTTTGACAAATCAATATGAATTGCATCAAGAAACATCCAGTTATGCGGATCTCCGACTTTGCAAACAGGTACATACAACATATTGTTGATTTTTTCGTATAAGTGTGTTTCTTCAAACGGTTTTTCAACAATTAGTTCGTCAATAATACTTGCAATTTGCGTAATAAAAACTGTCTCAAGAGGTCTACCTGTTGCATCACATTTATTGCTCTTTAGTTCTCCGTCCTCAAAGTCGATGTTTGCATTATCAAGTTTCTTTCCTAAAGCCATTTCCAGTAATTGACCGGTTTTGCCTTTGTTCTTGATAATCATAGGAAAATCTAACTCTTCAAAAATATCCGCAAAAGGGATATTGCAAATGGTTTTAATTTTTGCCTGTGCTTCTTTTAACTTCATAGTTATTGACCTTCTTTCCAAAGGAACAAACTGCACATATTGCGCAGTTCAAATAATCATATATAGGGTATTAAGTATTAATCTGATAGTGCAGAAAAAACTTTTCTGCACCATCAGCACTTTTGTTAGGGATTTAACTATCACTCCTACATTCTTTGCACCAAGACTTGCGGAATGATTTTTTCATCGCCCATATTTCTGTAACCAAAAAGCTCTTCTATCTCTTCTTCTCCGTGAGCAATTTTACCACAGTTTGGACATTCTGCATATTCACCATATGGCATCATTTTCCCCCTTTTTTTTAATAATTTGTAATCAAAAGCTCTTTTATTTTTCCTCTGCCTTTACCTTTGCTGTTAATAGCTCTGTTTGCCGACACACGATTTATGTTAAGTCTGTCATACAGGTCATCAAAGAATTCGTCATTTTCATCTACATTCTTCGGATCTGAATTACTTGCCATTACCTTTGCCGATTTGAGTGATTTTATAAATTCAGCCAATTTAATCTGATCTTCATCGTTAAAGTCATCGGCGTTGTATGAGGTAAATTCTGACGTCTTTGTCAGCGGTCTGTATGGCGGATCGAAATATACCAAAGTATTTTTATCAACTACTTTTTCAATGCAGGTGTAATCACCCGTAAGGATAGTAACGCATTGCAACAGCTCTGATGTTTTTTTGAGGTTATCAATATCGCAGATTTTCGGATTTTTATAAGTTCCCATCGGCACATTATACAAGCCTTTTCTGTTGACTCTATACAAACCGTTGAAACAGGTCTTGTTCAGGTAGATAAACAATGCTGCCCTCAACAACGAATTGTTTTCATCCAGTTTCTGAATTTCTGCGTTGAACCGCTCTCTCTGCTGATAATAGTATTCTTTTCTGCCCTCATCATCTCTTTTAAGGTGCTCATTTTCATACTTCATCAGCAATTCTATTAACTGGTTTACATTTTCTTTTACTGCTATGTAAGCGTTCATCAGCTCGGCATTCGTGTCGCATATATAGACCTCGTCCATTTCATATGTGTTGAGAATATCAAACAGCACAGCTCCTGCGCCGACCATAGGCTCACAATATTTGCGTATGGTTGTTCCCATTCCGGCAGGATAGAATTTTCTGATTGTAGGCAACAGCTGTCCTTTACCGCCTGCCCATTTCACAAAGGGTTTTGCAGGATTTTTCTTGTCATATCTTATTGTTCTTCCGTCAACAGGCTTTACAGCGTCCTTTGGTATTATCCACATATTTCCGAGCATAGCTACATCGGGAATTCTGTTTTCCTGACACAAAGTTATAACTCTCCTATGGGATATACTCCATTTTTCTGCGGCTTCACCAGCAGTCATATAAGCAAGCATTCTATCACCTCGAATATTACTGCTTTTATTATATTCTAATTCTGGAATAATAGCAATACTATTTTTATATAAAAAAGAAAATTCAGATCTATGTACTTTATCCATAAGAAAAAACTCACTTTCTTTTGTAAAAGTTATTTTTTCCTTGAACACACTATTTTCAGGTGATATACTAAACATAAAGAATATACTTACCAAAATATTATGGAGGATACTTTGAGCAGAAATAAGAGCAGAATATTAATGCTATACAGAATACTGGAAAAATACACTGATGAAGATCATCAATTATCTATGGAGGAGATTTTACAAAAGCTCTACAACAAAGGATTTGAATGTGAACATGACTCTGTAAAAAGAGATATTAAATTACTGCGTGAAGATTTTGGCGTAGAAATAATTTCAGGCAGAGGTAGAAATGCTACCTACTTTATCGGAGACCGTCTTTTACAAAACGCCGAAATAAAATTATTGTTAGACTCTATTTATGCCTCTAATATTATTCCAAACGGCATTGCGGATAGTATATCAAAGAAGTTGAGAAGCACCGTCAGCATATATGATGCAGAAGCATTAGACAGGAGTATTTTAGGTATCAATATTGCAAAAAGTGAAAACAAGAGAATACTAATCAACATAAATAATATTATGCACGCAATAAATAATAAAAAGCAGATTTCCTTTGAATACCGTCATTGGACTAAGGATAAGGTCCTGAAAAACAGAAATGGAAAATCATATTCATTAAATCCGTTTACACTTATTTGGGCAGACGGTAGATATTATCTTTATGGATATGACACCAAGGAAACTGATAGTATTCTTAAAGAAAGAGTTTACAGAGTTGACAAACTCTACCATATTGAACAGTTGGAATTTGAAATAAGAGGAAAGGAACAGTTTTCAGAATTCAATCCGGATACATATGTATCCCGAAGAATCGGCATGTTTTCCGGGAAAGAAGAATGTATTACTGTAAAAATACCCGAATACTTGGTAGGTGCATTTCTTGACCAATTTGGTACAAACATTGAAATTTGTGATGACGAGCAAACAGAATATTTACAGGTTTCCTTTTATGCTGTTCCGTCTAATATATTTTTAGGATGGATAATTGGTCTTGGTAATGTAGAGATTTTACAGCCCGATAATGTGAAATCAAAAATGCTCGAACTTTTAAAAAAGAATATAGATTTATGTCAAGGATAAATAGGGGGTACTATATGCCCTTATTTATCCTTTTTATTATGTTATACTATATAGTGACAAATCTTAACGAGGTGATAACTACGAAACAATACATAGACTCAGTTTTAAACGACAATGTAAACGGCCTTTTTCTTTGTGAACTTCCCACAGGATACGGAAAAACTTACACAATCACAAATTGTATGCGAGAATACGCCGCAAATCCTAATAACACAAGAAAAATAATATACCTTACAACCCTCAACAAAAATCTTCCGGAAGAAGATTTAAAAAGAGCATATAATGATGAAAAATTATACAATAAAGAGGTACTGCGAATACGTTCAAATTTTGATGAAGTTGTAGATAAAATCCCTGTTCTTGATATTCCTGAAGAATTTATATCCGCTGAATATTATGAACTTGAAAAAGCAATAAGAAATTACACAAAAATAAAAAACAGCAATATAAACGATACTCAATATCAACAGATGTTAGTTGATAATGTTAACAGGGCAGAAAGATATTTCAGGCACTTTGTTTCCGATACACTGAAAAAGAGGTTTTCAAATAAAAAAGACAAGCTAAAAGCAATAAAGAATGATGCAAATTACAAGTGGATAGGTGCACTTTATCCTGCAGTATTTACTGATGAAAGAAAGATTATTCTTATGAGTATCAGCAAATTTATGAAGCGAAATTCTGTTATAGTAGAACCTAGTTATGAATTTATAAAATCTCCTTTATTTACCGATTCAATCATTATTGTTGATGAATTTGATGCGACAAAATCCACTATTGAAAATGAGCTGATTGAAAGAGCTGTTTCAGTTCGAGAAGATTATATTTCTGTTTTCAGGCAGATATTAAGAACTTTTAACACGGATTATTTTTCAAACAATCTTAAAAAGGCTATTGACTCAATTGACTATAGTAAAGGTAAAATAATTACCTTTGCAAAGTTGAAAAAAGAGGCGGATGAAATTGCCAATAAATATCACACTAATCTGAGTATAAAGGTAAACGAAAATCATATTGACAGAAAACAAAATTTCCTGTTCAAGGATGCTACCTACCACTCTATACTAAATGGAAATGCAAAGTATATTCGTGCAACAAAGGATAAGGAGGAAAACATTGTTAAGGTTTTCTTTGAGGATAAAAAAACATTCTTTGAAAACCGCAAAAAAGACGATATTGTAATTTATAGCTTTTTAAGAGATATTAACAGATTTTTACTTCACTTCAGAAGATTTCTTTTTCACTGGGCTAATGAATATATGAACATCATCAACAAGGAAAGACCGTTTATTGCTGATGCTATGACTATTGAAAATGCTATATCTACTATTATGAAAAAGCTTGAGCTTAGCAGTAACCAAAGCAAACTCCTGCTTGGTGAATTATGTGAGCAGAAAATAAGTCAGAAAGAAAAACACAATATTCCAGACGATTCTTTCTACCAAAAAGGAATTGAAATCTTTGAATTTGAAGATAGCGACTCACACTTTGACTTTACAAATCTCAGTTTTATAAAACTATATGATACACCTGAAAAAATTATAGGATATATTTCAAAGCACAATGCTGTCATCGGACTTTCAGCTACCGCTGAAATACCTACTGTTGTCGGCAACTACAATCTTGATTATCTCAGAAACTATCTGGAGAACGACTTTCATTCTACACCTGAAGATATGAAAGACAGAGTTAAAAAACAGATGTTCAGGCTTTATGAACCATACAAGGACAAAGGAATTAGTCTTAGCACCGAAGTTATCAGTACTGAGTACAGTGAAAGCAGAAGTGAAGATATTTGCAGAGAATTATTTGGAAACAATGATTTTGCAATGGTATGCGGTAATATTATTGACAATGAGTGCGAAGAAATATATTACCGAATCAGGTACTGCAATATTCTGTATGCTATGGTATCCTTCCTTAAAAATACAACACTAAAATCCATGCTTTTCCTTGGAATGGCTCTTCCTGAGGAAAACAAAGCATCTATGAACTATAATCTGCTTTTAGGATTAATGGAAAAGGCAATTTTATTTTGCGGACTAAACTATAACGCAACAGATACACTGTTTGTGCTTAAAAGCAAAAATTTTGAAGAGGATAAAAAAGTTCTGATTAATAAATTGGAGCAAGGAGAAAAAATTTTTATAATTTCTTCTTACAGCACAATCGGCGCAGGACAGAATCTGCAATATGCAGTTACAGACAAAACAAACTATATTGAACTCACTGAATGTAATAATTCAAAGGACAAACGATACTTTACAAAGGATATTGACGCTCTGTATCTTGGAAATATTACAAACCTTACTACTAATATTTATACAGATGAAAAAATCACAGTTAACCAGCTGATAAGTATGTTGGTACAAATAGAAAGTCTGTATGAAAACGGAGAAATCAAGCGTTCACAACTTAATAGTCTTATTAGAACAGCCTTTAATTCCTACTCTACAGGGCATACCTATGAAAATAATGAACTATATAAAATTAAAAGTATCCGTATGCAGGCAACAAGAGAAGTCATTCAGGCAGTAGGCAGAATGTGCCGCACATTTGTGAAAAACAGAAACATTAATATTTACATTGAGGACAAGCTGCTTGAAAAGATATATAGCGGTGAACTACGGAAAAGAATAATGTCGCCTGAGCTGGAGGCTATTGCTGTTTTGAGAGAAACTCTTGGAAGTGATTATTCGGATGAACGGCAGCGCATCCTTAATACTGCAGAAAAAATATCTTCAACCGGAATGTGGACTATTAAAGGCTTGCTTTACAGAAAATGGAACGAAAGGAGTATGCAAATATGGCATGAATTAAGAGAGCTGGTGTTGACTTTTCCTACTGTAAATCAAAGCCAATATAATGCTGACTATAATTTGAAAATGCTTTATATTACTGCCGGTAAAAAAATCAACAAATACCTTTACTCTCAGTACTATGATTTTGATGATGTAATTATTGATTTTGGTACAAGTAAAATTGACTTTCAAAACAGTGGCAGAGCAAAAATGAAGGGTATAACAAACGAAACTATTATTTATGAGGCAGGAGAGAAAAACTCTTATCTTCCATACGCGATGAAATATAGCGGTATGAGAGAACACTTCATTAAATTAGGTTATGCAACAACTTTTGAAAAAAATATGTATATGATGAGCCCTGTGCTTTTCCACAACATCTATAAAGGTGCATTAGGAGAAGTCTGCGGCGAGTTTATACTAAGCAGAGAACGGGGAATGAAATTAAAGCCAATTAATGACCCTGATAGATTTGAGTTCTTTGATTTTGAACTTAATGACGGTATTTATGTTGACTTCAAAAACTGGAAGCCTACTTACCTGCAGGACAGAGAAAGCACTACTGAAAGAATACGGCAAAAGCTTGATACTATTAAGGGCAAAAGGGCATATATAATCAACCTTGTAGGAAACAACAATACGAAACCTACTATAAGCTGTGACGGAAAAATTGTAGAGATTCCGGGATTGATTGACCAAGACGGAAAACCTATAACCACAAATATTAATATGATAAGGAGTGAAGATTTTTTATGATACTTACCAACAAGTTTCGAGCAGAATACAACTATGAAAATATAGAAAGGGATTTTGACATTTACTTTGTCAAAGGCACAACAGGTTTATACAATACAAATATCCTTGATATTCCTACCGCTGAATACAAAGCACTTGCAGTACAACATTCTTTTGGAAAAGAAGCACTTGTTCTTTTTCAAAAAGGCAAAGAATATAATCTCAATTTTAGCAGAAAGATAAAAGAGCAGTATCCAAATGTTGCCGTAGAAAAAATCAATGTGCTGGATAAGGCTGAAAGAAACAGGGTTTTCTATTACAATGACAGACTTCTTGCGCAACTGCTTATAAATTCTATGAAAACTCCTAAAGGCGAGTTGTTCTCCTATAATAATCTTACAGGTAAGTTATACTATGGCGACAGCACATCCCCGATAAGAGACAAATCAACTAAAGAAATATATATGTTCCGATTCCTCCAGATTTCACTTAAGCCGGGAATGTACTTAACCCTTGATGTCAAGACATTCAGGAAAAACAGTTATTCAAAACAGGGCAGTTTCTACATAATAGACGCCGAAACAGGAGCTTTCAGAAAAAAACTGAAAAGTGACAAAGTTGACCTGAAGGACACCTTTGCGCCGGGTTCATATAAAAATTCCCATAATACGGTAGAATTTTTATGTTATGAAAACCCAGAAAAATTTTCCAGAAGCAAACTGGGTATAATGAATAAGTTCCTTGAAGATGTAAAGCTAAAACTGTCTGATTACTTAACACTTGAATATGACTCATACGATGCTGCTGATAAAACGGAAATTAAAAAAAGCAAAAAGACTGAAATCAGCGTAGAAGAATTCGGAAAAATGCTTAGTGAAAAAGACGTTACCATATCCGACTACTGCAAGGACAAACAGTCCGAATCAATGCTTGACAGCATTGTTCGCATTCTTGAAAGTGATTACAATATACACCCTCTGATAGATACAACCTCAGAAAGCGGTTACAATATCCGTATTATCTATGGTGAGGAATACTATGAAAATAATAAGTTACCGGACCCACACAAAGATGATAACAACGGTCTGATTGTTCAACATATTATAGTTGAAAACCATAGCGAGGAAAAATTAAAAAACATGGTAAAAAAGGTAGTCCAGGAATTAATAATTAAAGGGGATATTTATAGTCGTAAACTCTCTATTTATGATTGGACACAACTAAAGACAGAAAAAACCTGGTCGTTTGTAACAAGAGAAAAGATAGAAGGATATACATACCCTGATTCTCACTTTGAATACAATATGATGACAGTAACACCAACAGGTGATTTGAATTTTGAAACCTTTAATGATATTGAACCCACAGAAAGTACTGATAAAGAACGAATAATGCTTATGTATTCAGAATACAACAAAGAAAACAGCAGGGTATGTAACAGTGTTGAAGGCCTTGTGTTTTCTGATATTAATAATATACACGCAATTGTGAGGACCTGCGAATTTACCATTCCTGACATTTACAAACTCAACATGGCACTTAAAGAAACCAACCCAAACACAGCAGTACGAAAAGAAAATCTAATTAATATGATTAATGCATTTTCATCAGAATATCCACAGTACGCTGATGAAACAAACAATCTTATAGCAATTATAAGAGAGCAGCAACCTGTTCTTACAAAGTATGAAATTCGCAGATTTATGAATATGCAAAAAAAGTATGCTATTGATCTAAATCAGTATATGCGCGATAAATATGGTGTGTGGATGCATCCGAGAATCCAAAGTCTAAAAAATGACGAATACCTTATGAGTAATATCGTAAATATATGCTGTTTTAAAAAGGATTTTGTTCTTGAAGAGGGTGAAGAAGTGTACTATTATGCAGGAGAAAAATCGCTTAGAAGATTCGGTGTCAGCAGAGCTTGTATTATTCGTAAAATAATATCAGAAAAGAAAATGGAATTCAAGGACCTGCTACCACTTCTCTCCGTTGAATTTGTACGCAACGGTCAATATACCGTTGTACCTTTCCCATTCAAATATCTGCGAGAATATATAAAAATCAGCAAAAACATATAGTTTAATATACTGAAAAAATAAAACGAATCTGTTTCCGCTTTGTATTCTTTGTTTACAGCGGCGCAAAATTTGAGTTATGAATTGATTGACAGATGGATTTTAGCATGTTACCATACACTGCAATAAAGGATGTTATTTTAGCATATCGTCAGCATTTGAAATTTCTATAGAATAAAAAAGTCATCAGCTATTATATTGTAAGCTTAAAAATACCAATAGCATCAAAAAAGCATCAAAACCACGAAAATGTAATTTTGATGCTATGAATTTGGCCTAAATAGTGGCTTGTCTATGCAGTTTTGAGCTTTCAACAGTCGCTCCAAAACCGCGTGCCGAGGGTTCAAGTCCTTCTGCCCCTGCCAAAGGAAACGGTCTAAGTAAAGACCGTTTTTGTTTTTATATCAAAAGAATAAAATTAATCGTAGAAGGACTTGAAGGCGACCGTTAAAAAGACAGTCCGGCGGACTGTTTTTAGGGAGAGCGTTGATGAATATTGTGACTGTGAATAAGCCGCAACAGGCGAGGCAGCAGGCTTGAAAAATACAGACACTTCTGCCCCTGCCAAAGGAAACGGTCTAAGTAAAGACCGTTTTTTATTTAAAAGAATTTTCAAAAATCCCTTGCAATCTCATATTAATGGTGTTATAATTAAATACAATAAGTATTGTAAAGTAAGGAGTGGGAAGTAAGCCCACTCCTTTCTGTTTGCAACTGCGGTGTTATTGAGTGGTGTATGTTTATTGTATTGTATCGGCTTATACACTTGTAATCGGTCGGTTATAACTTGCAACATTAAACTAACCTGTGCTTGATTGCTTTACGGTTGCTTACGGTGAAAATAATTTGCAACTGCGTTATGCTTTGTTGCAAACGCTCATAAGGAGGTATTTATGGCAAAGAAAAAAGGCGGTCTTACCGTGACTAAGGTTTGGGAGCTTTGCGAGCCTATTGTTAAGGATTTCGGACTTTCGCTTTGGGATGTGCGCTATGTTAAAGAGGGCGCCGACTGGTTTTTAAGAGTTTATATCGACAAGCCTGACGGCATTGATATTACCGATTGCGAGAATGTATCCCGTGCTATTGACAAGCCGCTTGACGAGCTTGACCCTATTGAGAGTGCATATTGCCTTGAGGTATGCTCTCCGGGGCTTGAGCGTGAGCTTGTGCGTGACGAGCATTTTATGCAGTTTATCGGCGCTGACATCAAAGTCAAAATGCTCCGTCCTATCGAGGGCATAGGCAGAGAATTCGGCGGTGTGCTTGACGCTTACGATAACGGCAAGGTAACAATCTCCGACCACGACGGAGAGAACCATATAACTATCAATAAAAAAGATGCGTCTTGGATTAAACTTGACGACTTTGATATGTAATTTCAGTTTATTAAAACAATTTTAAGATAAGAGAAAAGGATGATCAGAAAAATGAATACTAAGGAACTTTTTGCTGCTCTTGAAATGCTTGAAAAAGAAAAAGGCATTCCAATGGACTATATGATTGAAAACATCGAAAAAGGTATTGAAGTTGCCTGCAAAAATTACTACGGCGGTAATGACGAAGTGGTTTTCAAAATTCTTCCGGACAGAAATGTCTTTGATGTAAGACTTATGAAAACTGTTGTTGAAGAAGTTTTTGACCCTGATTACGAGATTTCGCTTGAGGACGCACAGAAGGTCCTTAAGAGAAAAGCAATCAATATTGACGATAAGGTTGCTATTCCGCTCGACCCTAAGGACTTAGGCAGAATTGCAATCGGCGCTGCGAGAAATACTATTCGTCAGGGTATCCGTACAGGCGAAAAGGGTCAGACGCTTTCAGAGTTCAAGAGCAAGCTCGGCGAACTCGTTACAGCTACTGTTGAAAGAATTGACCCTAAGAGCGGTGCGGCAGTTATCAGAATAGGCAAGAGCGAGGCTATGCTCCCTAAGAGCGAGCAAATCGGTCACGATAACCTCAAGGAGGGCGACCACATCAAGGTTTATATCGCTGATGTAAAGACAAGCGAAAAAGGTCCTCGTGCTATAATTTCAAGATCACATCAAGACCTTGTTAAAAGACTTTTTGAGCAGGAAGTACCTGAAATTTTCGACGGTGTTGTTGAAATCAAATCGGTTTCCCGTGAGGCAGGTTCAAGAACCAAAATGGCTGTTGTCAGCAAAAATCCCGACATTGACGCCGTAGGTGCTTGTATCGGTACAAAGGGCGCTCGTGTAAACAGCATTGTTGACGAGCTTGGTGGTGAGAAGATTGATATTATCGAATACAGCGATGACCCGCAGAAGTACATTTCAGCCGCACTTTCTCCTGCAAAGGTATTGAGCGTTGAAATTACAGACCTTGAGAACAAGAACTGCAGAGTAACTGTTCCGGACGGTCAGCTTTCTCTTGCTATCGGCAACAAGGGTCAGAATGCCCGCCTTGCCGCAAGACTTACAGGCTGGAAGATTGACATTCGTCCCGAAAGCGGTTTCTTCGGAGAAGATGAAGAGGACGAAAAACTCGAAGTTGCCGAAGATACAACAGCAGAAGATACACTTGAGCTTGACGATACAGCAGAAGAGAATACAGAGGCACTCGACCTTGACGGCGAGAAAACTGCCGAGGCTGATGTTGAGGCTGACGAGAATACAAACGAAGAATAATTTTATATAAAATATAAATATATAAATGCAGGGAGGGATTTTATGACACAGAAAAAACAGCCGCTTAGAAAATGCACAGGTTGTGGCGAAATGAAAGAAAAGCGTGAGCTTATCAGAGTAGTAAAAGCTCCCGATACCAAGGACGAGAACGGCAATGTAACCGCAAAGGGCGAGATAAGTCTTGACCTTACGGGTAAAAAGTCGGGAAGAGGAGCGTATATTTGCCACGACATAAAATGTTTTGAAAAAGCGAGAAAGGCAAGACGGTTTGAAAGAGCGTTTTCCTGCAAAATCCCCGACGAAGTTTATGAACAGCTTGAAAACAGCTTGAAAGCGGACAGCTAAGGGAGGCAGTCGGATATGAATGACAGAATATTGTCGTTGCTCGGATTGTGCCGCCGTGCAGGAAAGCTTGTAATCGGAGCTGACCCCTGCATTGACTCAATGGCAAAGAGCAAGGCAAAACTGATTTTGTATGCAAATGATTTTTCACAAAACAGCTTAAAGCCTGTTTTATTGCAGGCACATAAGCAAAATGTTCGTGTACTTGAAGTAAACAGAACCAAAGATGAAATAAGTTTTTCACTCGGCAAACTTTGCGGAGTTTTATCGGTGGAGGACAAAGGTTTTGCAGATAAGCTTGCTATGCTTATTGAAGGTGAACAGAGAGGAGAATAATATGATAAAATACAAAGTAAGAGATGTTGCCAAGGATTTAGGCGTTAGTGTAAAAGAAATTTCAGATATTCTTGAGAAAAATTGCGGTGTTACAAAAAAGGCTATGGCTACTCTTGAGGAAAGCGAACTTAATATTGTTTTTGACGCCGTAACACAGAAAAACAATGTAGCAAATTTTGATAAATTTTTTGCGTCAAGAAATAAAACCGCAGAACCTGCAAAGGCAGAGGTTAAAGCCGAGAAAAAGGCTAATAATAAAGACAGCAAAGACAACAAGCCGAACGGCAGAAAGAATGACCGCAAGTCTGACAATAAGGACAACAAGGCAGAGGGCAAAAAGCAGAATAAAGTTCAGGATAAGCCTGCAAAGCAGACAAAGGCCGAACCAAAGGCTGAGCCAAAGGCAGAGTCAAAGCCTGTTGAAATTACAAGCGAGGAAGAAACTTCAACCCGTAAGCGCAGAGTAATTGATACCCGTGCCGTAAATGTTGATGTTGAGCGTTACAACCAGAAGTACGATGACCTTGCAAACGCATCTTCAAAGATGAGAAGTACAGACAACACTGTTAAAAAGCAGAAGTTTACCAACCGTTCTCAAAAGCAGAAGGGCAGAAGACAGGGCAAGAGAGAAACAGAGCAGGAGCGTTTGAAGCGTATTGCGCTTGAGCGTAAGCAAAAGCAGATGACAATTCAAATTCCTGATGAAATCGTTGTTCAGGAGCTTGCTTTAAGACTTAAGGCTACAGTTGCCGAGGTTGTTAAAAAGGCATTCCTTATGGGCACAATGGTAACCGCTACCGATACAATCGACTTTGATACAGCGTCACTCATTGCAATGGAGTTCCACGCAAAGGTTGAAAAAGAAGTTGTGGTTACAATCGAAGAAAGAATTATTGACGACAGTGAAGATGACGATACAAATCTCGTAGAGAGAGCACCGGTTGTAGTTGTAATGGGTCATGTTGACCACGGTAAAACTTCAATCCTTGACGCTATCCGTCATGCAAATGTTACAGAAGGCGAGGCAGGCGGTATCACTCAGCATATCGGTGCTTACAGAGTAGAAATCAACGGCAAGCCTATCACTTTCCTTGATACACCCGGTCATGAGGCTTTCACTACTATGAGAGCAAGAGGTGCGCAGGTAACAGATATTGCAATCCTTGTTGTTGCTGCCGATGACGGTATTATGCCGCAGACAGTAGAGGCTATCAACCATGCTAAAGCCGCAGGCGTATCTGTAATTGTTGCTATCAACAAAATGGATAAGGTCGGCGCAAATCCGGAGAATGTTAAGCAACAGCTTACAGAGTATGAGCTTGTTCCGGAGGAATGGGGCGGTGACACACCTTGTATTCCTGTATCTGCAAAAACCAAAGAGGGTCTTGACGACCTCCTCGAAATGGTAACACTTATTGCAGAAATGAAAGAGCTTAAGGCTAACCCTGACAGAGCCGCAAAAGGTACTGTTATTGAGGCTCGTCTTGATAAGGGCAGAGGTCCTATTGCCACTGTACTTGTACAGAACGGTACACTTCATCAGGGTGACATCGTAATTGCAGGTACTTGCGTAGGCAGAGTAAGAGTAATGGTAAACGATAAGGGCGAGAGAGTAAAAGAGGCAGGCCCGTCAGTTCCTGTTGAAATTACAGGTCTTGCAGAAGTTCCGCAGGGCGGCGATATATTTAACGCTGTTTCTGATGAAAAACTTGCAAGAGAACTTGTTGAGCAGAGAAAGGCAGCTCAGAAAGAGGAGCAGTTCAAGGCACAGACAAAGGTTACACTCGACAACCTCTTTGACCAGATGAAGTTGGGCGAAGTTAAGGAATTACAGATTATCGTAAAAGCCGATGTACAGGGTTCTGTTGAGGCTGTAAAGCAGTCGCTCGAAAAACTCTCTAATGACGAGGTAAGAGTAAATGTAATTCACGGCGGCGTTGGTGCAATCAACGAGTCCGATGTAATGCTTGCCGAGGCTTCAAACGCAATTATAGTAGGCTTTAATGTTCGTCCTGACAGCGTTGCTGCCGCAAATGCGGAAAGCGCAGGCGTTGATATGCGTCTTTACAGAATTATCTACGATTGCATTGAGGAGATTGAGGCTGCTATGAAGGGTATGCTCGCTCCTAAGACAAGAGAGGTAGTTCTCGGCACTGCAGAGTGCAGAAATGTAATTAAGATTAAGTCCGTAGGTACAATTTCCGGTTCTTATGTAAAGAGCGGTAAGATTGTAAGAAACGCAGGCGTAAGAGTTATTCGTGACGGTATCGTAATTGCCGAGGATACAATCGCATCATTACAGCGTTTTAAAGATGCGGTTAAGGAAGTAAACGAGGGCTACGAGTGCGGTATCGGTCTTGAGCGTTTTAACGATATTAAAGAGGGCGACCTTTTCGAGGCTTACACAATCGAGGAGTATCGTGATTAATAAGTAATCAGTGGTTAGTGGGCAGAGTAAGTATTTGCTTTGCCACTAATCATATTATAGGATTGACTAAGGCATAAGCTGATTTTTTATTAAATTACAGCATTAGTTAATCGACCACAACCCTATAATCTGTAATGAAATTCAGAATAATTATGAATTATGAATTACGCATTATGAATTATATTTGGAGGATATTATGGCAGGACATAGATTAGAACGCACTACCGAGGATATAAAGCGTGAACTTACGGCTATTTTTCGTGAGCTTAAAGACCCTCGTGTGCAGCAGGCTTTTTTATCAATCATTCGTGTTGATGTTACTAATGACTTTTCTTATTGTACGGTTTATGTAAGCGCTATGGAGGGACTTGACCGTGCCAACGAGGCAGTTAAGGGACTTAAGTCCGCAGCAGGCTTTATTCGCCGTGAGCTTTTTCACCGTCTTACACTCAGATATGTTCCACAGCTTATTTTTAAGGCTACCGACAGCATTGAGTACAGTGCAAACATCAGCAGAATTTTAAATGACTTGGACATTCCCGAGGACGAGGTGGACGAAGATGAATCTTTATGATATTTCCGTTTTCCTCAGAGAACACAATAATTATGAAATATTAACTCATAACTACCCCGACGGCGATACTCTCGGCAGCGGATATGCGCTTTGCATTGCTCTTCAGCAGCTTGGCAAAAACGCAAGAGTAATTACCGCAAAGTTACCGCCAAAATTCGAGTATCTTACAGAGGGTGTGGAGGAGCAGGATTTTACCGCCGACTACATCATAAGTACAGATGTTGCGGCAGACAGTCTTTTAGCCCCCAATATGGAAAAATATCTCGGTAAAATTGACATTTGTATTGACCACCACGGTTCAAACTCCGTTACCGCAAAAGAAAAGTTTGTCGATAAGTATGCGGCGGCAAACTGTGAGATTATCTACAAACTTCTTATGCGTATGGGCGTAAACTTTACAAAGCAAATCGTAGACTGCCTTTATACGGGTATTTCTACCGATACAGGTTGTTTTCGTTATACAAACACCACTGCCGATACATTCAGAATTGCCGCAAGCCTTGTTGAGCTCGGCTGTAATTCGGCGTACATCAATAAGGTGATGTTTGAAACCAAATCAAAAGAGAAAATTATGCTTGAGCGTGAAGTTTACGATACTATCACTTATTGCGCAGACGGCAAGTGCGCCATTGTGTGGGTTACTCTCGATATGCTCAACAGACTGAATATCGGCGAAGATGAGATTGAGGGTCTTGCCTCTATTTCCCGTCAGATTGAGGGCGTGCTCATAGGCATTACCATGAAAGAAAAAGAGGGCGGATTTTTCAAAATTTCCGTTCGTACAAACGGCAACATTGACGCTGCAAAATTCTGTTCACGCTTTGGCGGCGGCGGACATAAGGCGGCGGCAGGATGTTCTATAAACGGCAGTCTTGAAGATGTGCGCAGTCAGCTGATAAAGGCAGCGGAAGAAACTCTATGAACGGTGTAATAATTATAAATAAACCGCAGAAATTTACTTCGTTTGATGTGGTGGCTGTGATACGAAAGCTGACAGGTCAGCGTAAAATCGGTCATACAGGCACACTTGACCCAAACGCAACGGGTGTGTTGCCCATACTTCTCGGCAATGCCACAAAAGCGCAGGATATAGTACCGAATCACGATAAATCATATACCGCAAAATTCCGCCTCGGAATGACAACCGATACCCTCGATATATGGGGTGCTGTAACATCACAAAGCGATAAAACCACAACCGAGGCAGATGTTTTATCGGCACTTGAAAATTTCAGAGGTGAAATCGAGCAGCTGCCACCGATGTACTCGGCAATCAAGGTAAACGGTCAAAGACTTTACGACCTTGCAAGACAGGGAAAAGAAGTTGAACGAAAGCCGAGAAAAGTTACGGTTTACAGACTTGAACTTAAAGATTTTGACGAAGAAAGCCAAAGCGGAACATTGAATATAAGCTGTTCAAAGGGAACATATATCCGAACAATAATTGACGATTTAGGTAAAATTCTCAAAACGGGTGCAGTAATGACTGCTTTGTGCAGGACGGCTGCGTGCGGCTATAACCTTGCTGACAGCATTACGCTTGAAACTGCAAGAGAATTAGCCGAAAAGGGAGAGATTTCAGAGCATATTATGCGCACGGAAACTCTTTTTGCAGGTTACCGCAAAATATATGTGTCTGACGCACAGGCAAAACGCTTTTCAAACGGCGGCGAACTTGATATGTCAAGAACCGCACTTGCAAAAGCAAAAGCGCAAGATAAGGAAATAATCAGAGTAAGCGACAGACAGGGAAAATTTTTAGGTCTTGGCATTGCCGATAACGAAAGCGGTCAGTTGAAAATTCTTAAATTGTTTTTGAACTGATTTTTTCAACATTCTGTTATAATAATGTTGAAAAATTTAGGTCAAGCCTTTTTAAAGGCTAACGCCGTTGTGTTCAAGCCGCCAAACAGCGAGCTGTTTGGTTATCGTCAGATTGCGTAAGCGGAAAGTATTTGTGGGCTTTGCCCACACCCACGACCTTTGAAAAGGTCGACCAAACTTTTATAATTGCTTTAAAAAGTATTTTGCTAAACCATAATTGCCAAACTTTTGACAAATAACCGATTATTAATACATTAAAAATTAATCCGAACGGAGAATAACTATGGAAGATATTAAACTTTGTCCATTTTGCGAAAGTCCTATGCTCATCGTAGATGACGGAAAAAACAACGGCAAACCGTACTACGAATGTTCAACCTGCGGACTTCGTTTTCAAATAAAAGGCTTTGACGAAAAACCTGTGGAGATTAAGGAATGAAAATTACAGTAGTCAACGGTCAGAGCCATAAAGGCTCTACATATCACATCGGCAAAATGCTTGCCGATAAACTTGGCGGCAAAGTTACAGAGTTCTTTTTGCCAAAGGATTTCAGTGATATGTGCATTGGCTGTACAAGCTGTTTTATAAAAAATGAACATCTTTGCCCTCATCACGCAAGGCTCGAAAAGCTGACAAATGCAATTGATGATGCAGATGTGCTTATTTTTACAAGCCCCGTTTATGTTTACCACACCACAGGCGCTATGAAAAGTTTTCTTGACCATTACGGCTACCGTTGGATGGTACACCGTCCTGAAAAGAAGATGTTTTCAAAGCAGGCAGTTTGTATTTCTACCGCAGCCGGAGCGGGTACAAAGTCAACCAACAAAGATATTGCCGACAGCTTTTTCTTTTGGGGAATACCCAAAATTTATAAATACGGTGTGAATGTCCGTGCCACATCATACAACGGAATCAGCGAAAACACTTTGAAAGCAATCGACAAAAAGACCACCGCCCTTGCAAAGAAAATCAAAGCAAAGGACGGCAAGGTGAAGGTCGGAATCAAGACCAAAGCCTTTTTTGAACTTATGCGTATAATTCAAAGGAAAAGCGATTGGAACGAGGCTGATACGGACTATTGGCATAACAAAGGCTGGGACGGTAAAAAGCGCCCGTGGAAGTAAGGAGTTTACTATGAGAAAATGCTTGATTACAGTTGATTATCAGGTGGATTTTGTAAACGGTTCACTTGGATTTGACGGTGCGGAAAAACTTGAAAATGTAATTGCCGAAAAAATCGAAAAATACAGGGCAGAGGGTGCAGACATTATATTCACTCTCGATACCCATCACTGCGATTACTTAACTACTTTTGAGGGCAGAATATTGCCGATTGAACATTGCATTGAGTACACAAAAGGTCACGAACTTTACGGAAAAATCAAGTCTATGGTTCAGCCAAACGACAAAGTGTTCAAGAAATGCACCTATGGCAGTGAGGCTCTGTTTGATTATCTAAGAAAGTGTGATTACAAAGAAATCGAGCTCTGCGGACTTGTATCAAATATTTGTGTTATTTCAAACGCCGTGCTTGCCCGAACCGCTTTGCCGAACGCAAGACTGACTGTTGACAGCAATGCCACTGCCTCAAATGATGACGGTTTAAATACAGCCGCATTAAATGTTATGCGTGGACTCGGAATTACCGTAATTTAACTTGACAATAATTATAACTTGTTGTAAAATACTGAATATAATGTCATTTCGACATTTCAGGGTAATAGGTAGTTTGTCAGAAGTCCTTGTGGGCGTATTATAGGACTTCTGACACCGCCTATTTTGGTTTTATGATTTGTGCAATACAAATTTCGTATTATACGGAACATTTCAAATTTTTATCAAGAAATTTGAAAAAAATTAAAAAAACATTTGAAATTGTAAAACATATGTGATATAATACCAATGTTGCTTAACGCTGATTAAAAATTTAATATGCTGATATAGCTCAGGAGGTAGAGTGCGTCCTTGGTAAGGACGAGGTCACGGGTTCAAATCCCGTTATCAGCTCCAAGGAAAAGATATTATCCGAATTTGTGGGTAATATCTTTTTTGATTAAAGATGAAATTGTAAAACGGGATTTGAAAGCCCGTAAAGAAAACAGTCCGGTGGACTGTTTTTAGGGCGTAGAGTTGATGAAAATATGACTGTGAACAAGCCGCAGCA
>UMLR01090450.1_pt1 | contig 30734 bp, 25 predicted proteins | sample 1966741 | NCBI WGS metagenome assembly UMLR01 (sample SAMEA4836207, study PRJEB28245) | human gut metagenome | biome: gut microbiome; material: fecal sample | place: Denmark | collected 2008 | reverse complement strand
CTTTCAAGGGGTGCAGGGGATTTTTACCTGCGAAGTTTGAGTATATAAAAATCAATCACCTTTTATTTTCAAAAAAAGGAGGCTCCTTATGAAAAAAATATGCTGTATTCTCGCCTTTCTCCTGCTCCTTCTAGCAGGAAGTGCTGTGGACGCTGCCGGTCCCATCAACCGGGACGGATATTTCAAAAACATACGCCTTGCCGGACGGGTACGGGTGGTGGACTCCTTCCCGGACCTGAAAGTACAGGTGGTTTCTTCCTTCCCGGATTTGAAGGTAAAGGCGGTAGATTCCTTCCCTGATGACATCGGAGAATGGCAGTTTGTGGACTACGGGGAAGACTTTACCATCCAGTTCGTAGACAGCTTCCCGGATATCCGTATCGAATTTGTGGACTCCTTCCCCGGCGTGTGCTGAAAGGATCAAAAATATATTCTCACCACCTTCTTTCCGTGATATGATAGAAAAAGAAACCGCCCTGAGCAAAGCACTGATTAAAGTGCTCATTGATTTTATTTCTGAAACTGCAGGTAACAAAGGGAAATTTTCTGCCGCCAGAGGCCATAAAAATTGTATTGAGTCAGCTTTTTGCATGGATCCGTACTTAGGGAAAGGAGGGGCTTCCTACGAAAAAAACTCTGTGCATCGTATCTTCCCGGCCCGATGCCGGCCTGTCCAATGAAATTCTCCACCTGATCCGGGAAGATGAGATGAAGAACCAGGGAAGCCCCCTGGAGCCCCACCTCCGTGTCATCACTATGAACGAAGACCAGTGGCGTCTCCATAAAAACGCCATTATGACCAGGTACCCCGTGCTCTTTATCGGTCTGCCGGAACAGGGCCGATGGCTTCCTGAAGCCATGGCAGTCCGATTTACGAAATACGGCATTACCTATGGCTGGACCGGCCGGCATGCCTTCCTCACCGTCAATGAAAAGGCACTGAAAGACCATGAATTGTACAGCCAATTTCTGGCAGAGCTGAAGGCTCTCTGCAATCTCGGGGATGTCATCAAAAGCCCCCGGCGGCTGGATGCCCTGCAGCTCATAGGCATGCTCTGCGTAGCCCTGCTGGTGCCCTTCGGCAGCGTGCTGGTAGGCGGAAAACTCATCAAAGACTGGTATGCCAATGATAATCTTGTCAAAAAGCAGCAGTATGTATACGGCATCTTCCACCTGTACCGGAATCACATGAAAGAGTTTCTGGACCAGGAAACACTGGGAAAGGACATGCAGAAAGGATGAATGAAATGAAAAGTTATGAATTTACTCCGCAGCGGGTATGTGCAAGGAAAATCACCTTTGACCTGGATGAGGAAAAAAGAATCCATCATCTGAAATTCCAGGGCGGCTGCCCGGGAAACCTTTCGGCCATCGGAAAACTGCTGGAAGGAAGAAGCGCCCGGGAGGCAGCTGACATTCTCCGGGGCAATGAATGTGCCGGAAAAGGCACCTCCTGTGCCGACCAGCTTTCAAAGGCCCTGGAAAAAGCACTGTCCGAATAAAGAAAATTCCCTCTTCCGGAAGTACTGATTCATCAGTTCTTCTGGAAGAGGGAATTTTTTTGATTTCTTTCTCAGCAAAGCGGGAGAATGAATCAGCGCTTCCTTAAGGCCTCCATCTTTCTCCTCCTTCTTCTCACCCGATTGATATGCCGTTCGAACCGGCCGCTCATAATGAATTCAGCCAGCACCAGCTGATCGAACACCGGCACCGTGCAGGAATAGAAACCCACCTTTTCCTCATAGAGGGGAAGAAGGGATTCCGGAATCACCAGATACCCTACCCGGATGGAGGGAGCAATGGTTTTGGAAAAACTGTTCATGTAAATTACCTCTCCCCCCGGCGAAAGGGAGAACAGGGTATCCTCGGGCTTGGACAGCAGGGTAAACTCCGAATCAAAATCATCTTCAATGATATATCCCTTTCTCGCCCGGGCCCAGCGGATGTACTCGGCCCGCTTGGATGCGCTGGCCGTAATACCGGAGGGATAGCTGTTGAAGGGAGTCACATGAAGCACCGACGCCCGGCTGCGCTGGAGTTCTTCAGTCTCTATACCTTCTTTTCCCATGGTGAGCATCTCCAGCGGCACCTGACTGGCCTCATAGACCTTCCTGATTTTTTCGTAGGACGGATTTTCCAGGGCATAGACACGGTTTCTTCCAAGCACCTGCACATTGAGGCCATAGAGGTATTCCGCCCCGGAACCAATGAGGATGGCCTCTGGCGATACCTCCATGTGGCGGCTCCGGGCCAGGTAGGATGCCAGCGCTTCCCTGAGCTCCACGCAGCCTTTATTGGGCGACGGATCCAGAATCTTTTCTCCGTAATTGGAAAGTACATTTCTCATGGTCCTGGCAAAGGCGGAAAAGGGAAACAGATCCCGCTCCCCCTCATCCCGTCTTTCCACCACCACTCGTTCCGACAGGCGCCGCCGGACCTTTTTCCCTTCTCCTACGGGATAGGAATCGCCTTCCTTGTAAATCACATAGTATCCGCTCCGCTCCCGGGGCTCCACATATCCCTCCTCGGCCAGAAGCTCATAGGCATGCTCCACCGTAATGACGCTGTATCCCGATTCATCGGCCAGCTGCCGCTTGGAAGGGAGCCGATCCCCTTCATGGTAAATCCGGCGGGTAATTTTTTCGCGAAGCTGGGTATAAAGTTTCATGTAGCCGGTCATGGATATCTCCTTTGGATTCACTACGCCCTCCGGCGCAAAGAGTATAGAGGGCTCTTCTGATTATACTTTTTTATCGCATTCTGGTAATTTTAATAAGTTCAGTTTCATATTATAATTCATACCATAACAAAACGCAAAGGAGATATCACTATGACTCATGAAACTGTTTCACCGTCCCTGCCGGCAGCCGGAATCCGCCATAACACAAGGTGGCTCACCATCTGCGGCCTTATGATGGCCATGAACATCGGTCTTTCTTCCTTTGGCCTGCCTGTCCCCGGCGGCCACCTCTACCTGAACGATATCATCATCGTGACGGCGGCCCTGATCCTGGACCCCGCCGGTGCTTTCCTGGTAGGCGGTGTCGGTGCCTTTCTGGGAGATTTCTTCTTTTATCCCCTGCCCATGTTCGTATCCCTTGCAGCCCATGGTCTACAGGCCATGGCCATTTCCTATATATACCGCCACTGCTTCAGGAGCAGGCCTTTCCTGTCCCTGTGGACTGCCCTGCTCACCGGGGCCCTGATCATGGTAGTGGGCTACTCCCTGGGCCGGGCCTATGTGTACAGCACGCCCGCCTATGCCTGGATCAAGCTGCCCTATGAAATCCTGCAGGCCCTTTTCGGTGTCATCGGCGGTCCCTTCCTGGTGTGGCGGCTGCATCTGGCTGAAAGAATTCAAAAGCTCATTGAGGGAAAGTACTGACGCCGGATTTCCATGATGAAAAGGAAAAGGGGCGGTGAAGAAATGATTCCCATTTCTTCACCGCCCCTTTTTATGACTTCCTCAAATCCTGCGCCTCAGATCATGAGAGATCCTGCCGGGCCTGCTGATTTCCCATCCATGGTGCAGAATAGGAGAAATCAGGAATCAAAGGAAACCGCCCTGTCACCAGCCCTTCCTTAAAACACCGGAAAGAGGATACGGGCCAGGTAAATGGTACCAGTCATGGTAATGCAGGAAAGGAAGGTGCTCATCATCACCAGTTCTGTAGCAAAGTCTTCGCAGTTGTGGAATTCCACGGCGTAAAGTACGGAATTCACCGCCGCCGGAACAGAGGCCATAATGAGTATGGTCTGGCTCACGGCCGGCGCAAAGGATACACCCATGATGCCCCAGGCCTTAATCAGCAGGAACGCCAGCACCGGCGCCACCACCAGACGGACAAAGCAGCCCAGCCAGGCATCTATATCACCGAAGGAAATCTTACTTCTATGAATCTGCATGCCCAGGGCAATCATGACGATAGCCACCAGGGCGGAGGCGCAGTTCTGGAAAATAGGCCAGAGGAAGGTGGTGGTCATATCAAAGCCGGAATACTTGATAGTAAACACCGCCGCCAGGGTATAGAGCACAGGCATATGGAAGACCACAGACAGGGCATCCCGGGGTGTCAGTTTCCCCTTCCCTGCCTGGTAGAGGCCCAGGGTATTGAGACACATATTCATCTGTACCAGCATCATGGTAGCCGCCGCACTGGCCAGGGTCAGGTAGGGCGTTTTCCCGTCCACCACATAGGGCGCATTGGAAAATACCAGGGCAATCAGGGCAATCCCTATATTTCCATTATTGGAAAACATGGTCCCGTTTTTGAAGGCCTCGGTTTTGGAAATGGAATATCCCCGGATTTTCCCAATGGCCATGCCTATGAATCCCAGGATAAACATGAGTGCAAAGGACAGCAGAAATACGTGGAACATGGACATATCGATCTTTGCCACATAAATGCTGTAGAAAATAAAGCAGGGAAGAACCACATAAAAGGTCAGTTTCGTCAGGGAAGATACGTCCAGCCTAAAGCGCCGGTCCATACAATATCCGATAGCCACGAAAATCAGAAGAGGCAGGATATTATCAGAAATAATCTGTAAAAAAGCCATCAATATCCCTCCTCAAAGCCCCAGGGGAAAAAGAACCCTGGACAGATAAATGGCAGCGGTCACCGTAAAAGCTCCCACCACCGTATTGAACAGAACGGACTGGGTCACAAAATCAGGATGGTTGTCATATTCCACACTGTAAATAATCAGGGCCATGGATGAAGGAATGGCCGCATAGAGGAAAAACACCTGCTTCATCACTGGACTCATGACCATGAAAGAGGAAAAGAGGAGAAGAATGCACCAGGCCAGGAAAGGCGCCGCTATGAGCTTCATCAGCCCCGAAGCCAGCTGCGCAGCGCCCGGCTTCTGCAGGCGGCTTCTATGAAGCTCTATGCCGATGGTCACGGTGATAAGGACAATGAAGGCCCCATTGAAATGCTGCAGCACCGGCCACAGGAAGGTATGCTCCAGAGGAATATCCGCCGCCCGCACAAGTACCGCCAGAAGAGCGGCATAGAGGGCAGGCATTTTCAGAAGGTAGCGGAAGAATTCGGAAACCGAAGCGCCCCGGCTTCGAATCAGGGCAGCACCAAACACATTCACCGCCATATTCATGACAATCATAAGCACCGCCATGGTTCCCAAAGCTTCTGCCAGATAGGGATGGCTGTTTCCTTCCGCAAAGGGAGGATGACTGTAAATCAGCATAATCAGTGCAGCGCCGATATGGCCGGAATTGGAAAAGGTGGATACCGCACGGAATTCATCGAACTTTCCCTTCTGGAGGTGAAGAAGGCGCCCCAGACCGCCGGAAAGGAGGAACTGTACAAGAAGGAGCAGCACCGCCGCTGCCACCGCCGCCATTTCCATGCCGCTTCCCCGATAGCCGTAAAGACTGTAGAAAATGAAGCAGGGGAGCACCACCAGTATGGTGAGCTTGCTGTAGGTGGAAATATCAATTTTGAATTTGCTGTCCAGAAACCATCCGGCTCCGATGAAAACGAAAAGTGGAAGAATATCATTCCACAGAATGGGAAAAAGAATCATGGTACCCCCCTTATGGATGCCAAAGCATCCCTGGTTTTATTTTTATGTAAAAATTGGTTCAGGAAAAGAGCCGGTTATGACCGAATGGAATGGATTGCATACTCCATGAAGGCCTCCCGGATGGACCAGGCGGGACTCTTTCGTTTCCAGCCGAAGGAAATGGTATACTTTGTTTCCCAAAGATCGATGCACACCATGTCCCGGGAGGCTTTTTCTGTGGTCCAGTGAATCATATTGGCCGGGCAGAAAAGAGCGCCCACGGACCTCATGCTTAAATCGATAAGGGTTCCCATGTTATCAGAAGAAGCAGCAATCTCCGGCTTGAAGGAAGCCCTGTCCAGATAACCGGCAGCTGCCTCTCCGGCCACATTGTCCCGGCTGGTCACGACGAAAGGAACAGACCTCAGTGATTCCATAGATTCCAGATGGGAATGGGCCAGACTTTCTATATCATCCTCAGAAAAGCCACAGCTGAAAAGCAGCTCCTTCGATACCAGAAAAGCAATGTGTTCCTCATAGAAAGGTCTTGTCACAATGCCTTCCACTACTTTGCCGAAACGGGCCACTGCCAGGTCCAGGTCTCCTTCCCGCACCATCTTTTCCAGATCGGTATTGCTGCTTTCCACCAGCGTAAAGGACACCTTTGGATAGATCTTTCGGAATTCCGCACAAAGGGCAGGCATGATTTCCCGCTCCCTCATAAATCCTGTACCAATACGAAGAGTGCCTCTCCTATCATCAGCCACATCGGAAAGAGCACGGCGCAGCTCTTCTTCCTCATCCGCCAGGCGAAGGGCGTATTCATAGAAAACCCGCCCGCCATTGGTCAGTTCCAACGGCACATGGCGAAGGAAAAAGGGCATGCCCCATTCCTTTTCCAATGAAGCCATACTGGCTGATAGAGCCTGCTGGGTCATATGAAGTTTCTCCGCCGCCCTGGTGAAATTTTTCTCCCTGGCCAGCACAATGAAATAAGAAATGCTCTGAAAATTCATGGGCCCTCCATCTGCAGTCCATTTTGACTGCATACAGTATACCGCAGGAAACAGGATTTGTTCAATGAAAACAGCAGAAAAACAGGGAAGAAGAACTTCCCTGTCTTTCCCTGCCGCTCAGATGGTTACCACAGGTGGAAAGCCAGATCGATGCCGCAGATATGGCAGATTTCATCAGCCCGATACATCCTCCGGCGGGCAAACCAGAGAACAATGGCTCTTTCCTTACCCATTTCATTCACAGCACCCATGATTTCTCTGCTCAGATTCTTTTTCATATGAATGACCTTCTTTCTATACACAGGAGGAACTCTTTATCTTTCCTCTATGGGTAGTATAGAATTTTCCAGTCACAATATCCAACTGTTGATTTATGTAATTATTACAAGCATTCCTTGTTTTTCAGTCTTCAAAAGGCCATGGCGCCTCAGGGTTTAAACTTATACCCCACGCCCCAGATGGTGAGAATATGCTTCGGGTCGGAAGGATCCTCCTCCACCGCCTCCCTGAGACGATTGATATGTACCGGCACAGTGGACGTATTTCCCAAAGAATCCATGCCCCAGATCCTGGTGTACAGGGACTCCCTGCTGAACACCACATCCGCATGAACCATGAGGAACTCCAGAAGCTGGAACTCCTTATTGGGCAGCACCTTTTCCATTCCCCTCACAAAAATGCGATGGGTATCGGGCTCCAGCGTAATACCGCCAATGCTGATTTTCTTTCTCCTTTCCCCGATGCCCTTCAGCCTTTCATACTGAGCCAGCTGTGACTTCACCCTGGCCACCAGTACACCGGGAGAAAAGGGCTTTTCAATATAATCATCGGCTCCAAAGCCCAGCCCCCTGATTTTATCAATATCACTTCTTCTGGCCGTGACTATCATAATGGGAATATCGATTTTATCCCTCAGCTTCCTTACAATCTGAAAACCATCCATGCCGGGCAGCATGATATCCAGGAGAATCAGATCATATTCTCCGGTGAGGGCTTCCGTCAAACCGGCAGTGCCGTTTTCCTCCACCTTCACCTCATAGCCTCCCACCTCCAGATAATCTCTTTCGATGGAGGCAATATCGTCATCATCTTCCACAATCAGTATCCTTTTTTTCATGTATATCCTCCAATGGTAATACAATATCTACCTTCAATCCATGGGGCTTTCTGCTGCTGAATGAAACCCTGCCCTTCATCAGATGCACCGCCCTTGCCACAATGGAAAGACCCAGACCGCTTCCTTTGTCAGTGCGGCTTCTGGCCTTATCGGTGCGGAAGAAAGCCTCCTTGAGCCGTCCCAGCGCTTCTTCCGGCACGCCGGGGCCGTCATCGGACAGGGTGAGGAGGGCCAGGCTGCCCTTTTTCTTTACCTCTATATCGATATGCACCCTTTCCTCCGTCTTGTAGCGGATGCTGTTGGAAACCAGATTTTCCACCACCCGTTCCAGAAGGAGAAGATTCCCTTCCACCTTCACCGCCTCTTTGGCTTCTATATGGAAATCGGCGCCGTTCCTGCCCCAGTTCAGCCGGTTTTCCTCCACGAACTGGCTGACCACCCGGGATAAATCCAGCGATTCTGTAGGAAGGGCCTTCTCCCCGATATCCATTTTTGTCAGAAGCAGCAGCTGCTCCACAAGCCTTTCCAGTACATCCGCCTTTCTGCGGATAACCTGGAGATACCGCTCCTGCATGGCCGGCGTGGAAGCCACATGATCCAGAAGCCCTTCCACATAGGCCTTGATGGACGTAAGGGGCGTACGGATATCATGGGAAATGGAAGCAATGAGCTCTTTCCGTCTTTCCTCGTCCCCCTCTTTTTCCTCCAGCGACTGCTTCAGCCGCCAGGTCATGACATTAAAGGTTTCAATGGCAGGGGTGAATTCGTCATTTCTGTCGTAATCCAGCTGCACTGTCAGATTTCCCTTACGCACTTCCTCTGCCCCCCGTTCCAGTTCCTGTAAAGGCATAAGGATGCGGCCGATAATGAAGCGGGAAAGGAAATAGCTGGTGCCCAGAATAAAGGCAAAGAGAACAGCCAGAATGAAACGGATCACTGCCCGTACTGCCTTTTCAATGGCGCCGTCAGTCCGGGCCTCGGGATGATGGGCCATGATGTAGAGATAACAGGGCCTGTTCCCTATGATTTCCTTTTCTGCAAACCGGTAATCCGGCTCATCCGTCACACTGTAAATGCCGTTTCCATCCCTGCCATCCAGCCTGCCCAGGGCGCCTTCCTTTCGCAGCATATCCAGATCCTTCCGGCCCTTTTTCTCATTGCCATAACTGTAGAGAAGGGTCCCTTCCCTCTCTACTGCCACATAGGTGGCCACAGGATCGGTGATTTCCATGACCCAGGCATACCGGGACAGGGACTCATGGTGGCGAAGGCTGTGAAACACAGCAGTCCTCAGAATCTGGGTCATCACATTAAACTGGAATCCGCTCTCCGCAATCACATGGTTCCCGCTGGCGGCATAGAGATAAAGCCCTCCAAAGGCCGAGGCCAGCACGAAAAAGGTCATAAGGAAGGGAAGGATACATACTACGATATGGCTTACAATCAGACTTTTGCGAATGGTCATCATATCACCTGCTGCATTTAAGGATAAAGTGTCAGGGGCTGCGCCAGGGGCGTGAAGGTTCTGATCCCGGTCCCTGCCGGCAAAGGCTCTCCCCGTTTGGAAGAGAAAAGGGCATTCCCTTTCCCTGCCCTCTCCGTTTCCCTTATCATACAAACCGCCCCTGCGCCATGCAACCGGTATTTCTCCAATTTATTTTTTATTAATGTTACATGGAAAGTCAGTAGTTATCTGTCTTTTCTAGCGGTTATGTGTCAATAATGTGACTATTGCCACTAGAATTTCCACTTATGGGAAACCTGAATGTTCTCAATGTGGTCTTTAGCGATACCCACCTGAACCTCTAAGGCCCTATCGTAATTATAGTTTCTCTGAATACTCAAAGGCAAGTAAAGTTCTCTATCGTGGTTCACTCCAACACCCACTCCCACTTCCCAATTCCTCTTGTATTCACTATCTGCCAACTGCTTCACAACTGGTGTCATGTCGATGTTGGTCTTTACGATACTTTGAGAGCCTTTAGGAAACTTAGTGGACTGGTAAGGAATCTTTAAGGTCTCACCCTGTACGTTAGCGGTGAAATCGTGTTCAACTATGAGGTCTGGGTCTCCCTCTGTGGTCTTTGGTGCCAAAGTTACCTCAGTGGTCTCAGAGACCGCCGAAGGGGGGGAAGAAGACACTTTATTTTCAACCAACTTCTTTGATGTTTTATTAAAAATTGGATAGCAGTTATAGCCGAGAAGGAAAGAAGCTATAACTACTATCATAATTACAATGATAGCAAGTATATATTTTATTTTAGTAGCCATTAGCAAGTAGCTCCTTATTGTTAACTTATAGAATCTTAGTGGACTGGTAAGAGGGGAATAAGAGTATCTAAGATTTATAAGTCTTATAAGGTAGCAATAAGCTAGCTAGCTAATAGCTAACCTATAGCTAACATATCTAACATATACCACATAGCTAAATAACCCTATGGACTATATGTAGAAATATATTAGTCTTATATATACACTTTTCTCCCCTTCCTTCGTAATGTGTGCCAATTACCGAGTTTGTATTATTGTGTGCCAATTAATTTTTTTGTTCTAAATTCTGTTCCTAAATCTATTTAGGCTCTTTAAATGCATCTTACCAGACTCAAATTTATCATTCATGCTTTCAGGCTTTCCCCACCCAAAGACACCCCCATCTGGGTCAAGCCACTTTTCAAGCTCCTCTTCAATGTGTTCACTCATGCCTGTGTCTGCATCTCTGTCTAACACATCGTGCCAATGAGCGACTGCCATAGCGAGCGAATCAAGCCTATCATCGTGAGCTAAAGCACCCTTTTCAGCACATAAGCGAGTCATCTGGTAAATGAAAGAATACGCAGGGTCTCTTTCATAGACTTTAAAATCATCAAGCACCACTGAAGTATTTAAGACAATCTTATGGGCCATTAAGAGGGGCTCTAAGGTATCTATGATTCTCTTTTCCTTCTGCTGTCTGCTATTAACCTCTGTTACTGAGCAGGGGTGAATCTTTGTTAAGACAGGCTTAAGAAGCTGTGAGAACATACCATCACCAAAGTTACTTTCTATGACAACCTCATTGACCCCATAGAATTTTGCTTTATTAGCAAGAGTATTTAAAGTCCCCTCAGAGTAACCTTCTCTGTATCCACCAATATCAATGATGAACAAATAACCATTAAGAAACTTAACGATACTATAAGCAGTCTCATCTTTACCACGGCCCGATGGGTCAATAGCCATAACTGTCCCTGTGTATTCTGCTGTCTCCTCAGAGCGGCTTAGAGGTGCATAGAAGTAATCCCCTTTAAGAGCCACTGAAGGAACCTCATGAAGCCTTTTAGTACCTTCAGTACACCAAGACCATTTAAGACTAGTTTGTTTTAAGTCAAGGTCAGCTACCATGAAATCTTTGACTTTCAGCGGATACTTTTCAGCATCAGACAAATTGGTATTGAGCATAAACTGAAGAGCAAACCCTGCTTTACCATAAGACAATTTTCGCTTCTCAATTTCTTCCAGTGAGAAGCGGTCAGGGTCAGTAGGAATCATTTCCCCTTCATATACTCTAGGATTTCCGTCATACTTCTCAGCAATAAAAGGTGCAAGGTCTTCCCCATATGTCTCTCTTTCGTGCATTGAAGATGGATAAAGGACAGGCCAGATACGCCTAGAGTAACCACGCTTCGTAAGTTCATTATAAAGAGACATCTCATTCTGTGGTGTCCCCAGATAGATAATCTTACCCCCAGGCTTTAAGACTGCATCAAATTCCTTAACGGCTTCTCCGAGCTTATCTCTCTGAACCTGTGTACCTGAGTTATTAGGGACTTCCACATCATCTGCGATTAGCAAATCAGCACGTGAACCAGTAATCTGGCCAGTGATACCTACTGATTTTACAGACGGTGAAATATCAGGGACAGCAAGCCCCACATCAAACAAGTTCTGTGTGTCTCTCTGCCCCCTTCTGGTCTGAAGGGCTTCTAAGAAAGGCAGAAGATAGATAATGCGTTTAATGAAGACAGCATTGGCATCTGCCCTATCTTTAGAAGCGGAGACAACAAGCACTTTTAACTGTGGGTCTCTCCAAAGACACCACACTGTGTAAGCACATGTCAGAAATGATTTAGCAACACCACGGAAGCCCTCAATGATACTTCTGTCTGTAGGAGTATTCATAAGGTATTTTGCAATGTCATACTGAATAGGAGTGGGACTGGGAAGACCAATGCTTTTCCATACCATAAATACAAAGACACGAAAATCAACCTTTGCACTATTAATTTGCTTTTCGTCCCATTGCAATTACATTACTACCCCCTTCCTCAAGGTCGTCAAAGATTGGAATTTCAGTAGTAGCTTGTTTCTTAAGCTCTTTCATACCTTCTGTCTCTGGGGTGGTCTGTAATCGGTTTTCTTTCATAAACTGTCTAACTCTAGCTAAGAAAGCAGGATTAGCTCTTAACTCTTCATCTTTAAGGCCATCTAAGAGGGCACTCACCTCTTCCTGAGCCATTTCATCAAGTAACTTCTCATCAATTCGCAAAATATCACCTCAAATCACTCAAATTCTCATGAGAACATGTTCTGTTGCGTCCTAAGAGAATCCATGACAAATTACTCATGGAATCTCTAAGACGCCCCTTATAGACCATTCTCGCTTCTAATAATTCTTTAATCATTCCACCCATCATATGCTTTAAGGTCATTAGCTCTGATAGTAGCAATAATTTTGTTTGCATAGTCGGGGTCAGTAGCATATACAGGAGACATAGCTCTCACAAACTCTTCTACGTCCCATGTGTCTTCCCAAACTGAAAGAGCTTCTGCATAACAGGGCTCTTCTCTCATTAAGACACACCAATCCTGTATTGCTTCTTCGAGAGAGCTATAAGACTGGAATTTATCGTAGATAGTTACATATTCACCATCAATGTATTCAGTTGTCTGCTGTCGAACATAGTTTCCCCAACCGTTCCATTTTCTTCCAAAGTAGTTATAGTTACCAATGCAGTATTTACCCCAACCAGATTCAAGAATAGCCTGTGCAATACAGACAGAAGCAGGAAGGTTATATTCAGCACATACCTTACCTGCTGTGTCTCCAATCATAGATATGAAATCATCTGGTGACATTATTGTTTCTCCTTTCTATAGTAGGTGGTCTAGATGTAGGTTGAGGGGTGTCTTTTTCCAATATGTCTGGGATTTTATTTTTGTTCTTGTCTACGAACATCTGCCCTATGAATCCCAACATAGCTATCCATGGAGAAGACACAATTTCATGGAGGAAGGCTCTAAGTTCCTGTAAGTCTGGCTTTCCTGTCAACCACCACTCCATACACCAACCAACCAAATAAAAAAGCGTGGATACTATGATAATTAATATGTACCATAGTATCCATCGCATAATACGTTTAGAGGGCTTCCCTAAGAATTGTTTAGGCAGATTTACGAGGTGTGTCTTCAATTTTGTCCACACGACGTTTAACCTCTTCAAGCTCCATAGACACTCTGGTTATGGAGACTTTCATGTCTGTTATACATTCTGTCAGTTCTTTGATATTAGAGGATAGCTCTTTAATACCCTTTTCTGACCTATATAATTGTTCCTGCAAGGGACGGAAAATAAACTCTTTGATTATCCATGCAGTAGCAGTAGCAATAAGCCCTGCTAGAAATAGTGTTAGCTCTATGGCGTGGCTCCTTTCTATTACATAAAAATGGCACGGAAGAGATAGTAGATAAATACAAGTGAACCTAGCACTACTGTCACAAACGCAAGAAGAATAATAGGTGTGATAACCTTTACTCCTAATTTCTCATGATGATGGTCTATCAGATAACTACCAATGAATAGTAAAGCAAATAAAGCTAAACTAATGTAAAACTCTGTGCTATTGTTATAATACATATCAACCACCTCTTTCTTGCCTATGATTATATCTTAATGGTGTACTTCATGACAATATTCAATTCTGTTTTTAAGCAGTCCTTACCCAAGCTCTTACCATGTATGCAGGTGGCTGAACGGTATTAGAAGAGCCGTAAATAGAATTAGATGCAGAAGCATTAAAGTTCAGTGCCGTATATCCAAAACCTGTAAGATTATTTTCATCACTAGCTATTCCCACTTTTTGTCCCTTCCCCTCAACAGAGAAGGCACCAGAAATAGTAGTTAATGTATCAGCAAGAAATTGGCTCCCCTTAGCCCCCTCTGCATTTAATTTCCCTGTGATATTTGGCAATCCTGCCCTTCTTTGTGTCCCTGCTTCCCCTGCATTACCTGTCTGTAAGCAGAGGTTAGCAGGTACTTCTTCCCATGTACCATATTGCATAAAAATAAAATCTGCTTTAGTTTTTCTCTTATCAGCGGACATATAAACAGTTCCTACAGGATAGAGCATATTAACTATGTTACTCATGTCATCTTCATCAAGGAAACGTTTGAACGGAGTATCATTAATATTACGTTCTCCATTACCCCCACGATGATATATATTGCCATAAGATTGTGTAATCCAAAGCTGTGTACTCTCATTATTATTATCAGCTGGAATGTTAATGAGTTGCCCATACGGTGTTGGCTGATTCTTTATTGTATTTGCTACAGTATAGAAAGATGAGAAGACACCAAGTTTATTAATTTCCTTATTTGTTGTTGGTAGTGTTTTATTCTTTCCAAATCTGTGTAGATAGTCAAAAAACCAAGAATTGTCTGTTTTTATGTCTGTTTTAGTATAATAAGAACTAGGGTCCCATGTCTTTGCATTTTCAGCACTCTTAGCTGCCGCACTAGCACTATTACTAGCTTCTGTAGCTTTCGTAGTAGCAGTAGAAGCAGAGGAAGAAGCACTAGTAGCACTATTCTTCGCTTCATTAGCCCAAGTCTTAGAAGACTTATTGCCAGACACACCATCTGGACTAGAATCCGACATAGCCCACTTCTTAGCTAAATCTGCACTACTCTTTGCTTCATTCGCCTTAGTAGTAGCAGTAGAAGCAGATGAAGAAGCACTAGTAGCACTGTTATTTGCTTCATTAGCTTTAGTAGTAGCAGTAGAAGCAGAGGAAGAAGCACTAGTAGCACTATTCTTTGCTTCATTCGCCTTAGTAGTTGTATCCCCCTTTAAGGTAGTCATGGTTGAAACATAACTATTTCCAGTATTCGTAAGTCTAGTATTCTGTGCATTTCCAGTAGCTACAATACTAGATTTTTGGTTAGCTCCTTCATTTTTTAAGTCATTAATAAGGTTGCTCTTATTGCTATTAATGTATCTTAAAGTAACTGCATCTCCACCTTCCTGTGGGTCAAGCAGATTTGTAAGTCTTTTATACTGTCCGTCCCATACATTAGTGTTTGTAGGAGAAGTAGACATACCAGTATCAAACACTTTATCTGCCGTTTCTTCTGCAAGGTGTAAAAGCTGAACTTCCTGTAATGACATATCCTTTGCTCTAAGTACAGAAGCATCATTCCAAGACACAATGGTATCTGTAGTTGTCTCTCTGTAAATCTTTAAAAGACTATTAGCAGAGATAGCCTTATTCAGTGTCAACTGCCTGTCGGACACTGAATAATCTGTTCCCTGCACCAGTTCTGTAATCTCTGTATTAGAGATAACTTGTGCCTTTACAAATGATTTCTGTAAGTAGTCAAAAGGAAACGAAAAAGTAAGCTGTGTACCATTACTGGTATAAATTACTGACGCCTTTCTTTCCTTAGCTATTTTAAATCACACTCCTTTACTTGTTATTATTAATCAACTTATTGATACTCTGAGATTTCTTAGCACCTTTCTTAACATTAGCTCCTAACAGTGTCTTACCTGTCTTTGTCTTAGCTACACCAAGAGGGCCACCTTTCTTAACTGCCTGTGTCTTCTGAGTAGGCTCTTTTTCAGGAAGACCAGATTTATGCTGAATGAGAGTATTCAATGCACTCATTCCTACCCAAGAGCTAGCGGGGAATGCCTTAATTACATTGTCAACGTCTCTCTGCGAAGTAGTGTTATTTTCAGCAAAGCCATTAGCTACCATTCTTCCAAGGCTGTGGACACCAAGAACCACTCTTCCAACTGTATTGACAGCAGGGAACTGGCTAGCAATTCTGCCTGCATTAGCCTGAAAATCTCTCTGTGTCATTCCTTTAGGTGGACTCCAAGGGTCTTCACGATTAGACTCAAAGTCCTTCTTCGTATTATCCACTGAAGTTCTGAATCCTGAATAACCAGACATCATTTCAATACCGTCCATAGCAAAAGACACTGGGGCTGTGAGTGACATTCTGGTAAATCCTGCCAGTAAGACACGCCCAAGAGACCCCTGTTTTTCCATGTATGCCTGTCTCTTCTCCTCATCATCTCCATAGTATGCATAGCTTCTAGCCAGAGTTAATGCATAATAGGTAGCAGAGTTAGTAGCCATAGAGAAGAGAGCCGCTAAAGCATCATCAGCTTCATGTTGCTGTAAAGCTCTCATAAACTGGTTATTGACTGCCTTTAATGCGAAATCTTTAAACTGGAATAAGAGCCTATGCTTTTCCTTAAATGGATTTGTGTTGCCAATAGTATTCTGAGTGATACCTCTTCTTGCATAATTGTCCATCATACGCTTCCACTGAAAGAATGTGTCTGGATTTTCGTCCCACCATTTCTGCCAGTCACCTTTACCATCTACAAGATACTTCTTAATATCCTGTCTGATAGCATTGATACCTTTCTCAGAATTGACACCTACAGCAGAGAATTTCTTAGCGGAGAATGGATTTCTCCAAGAAAACTCTTTTCCCATAGCCCATCTCATACTATCTTCAATACCTGCCGCCCTTACAGTCCTAATCATATGGTCAGTAAGTTTAGGCATCATATTGATTGTAGAAGTCCATAAGGAAGCCTGTTTAGCTTTCCTGTTGGCCGCATCAAGTGCCTTTGAGAGCATTGTAGGCTCTGGACTATTTTCAGACACTTTATCCATGGTCTCCCTGAACAGGTGACTTTCTGTGGAATTTGTCATTTCCCATGCATGAGCATTAATATCATCAGCCCAGAGTTTCCTTGTAACTGTGTCTACAATATGCTTACCATCTCTTCCTAATCGCTGTTCTTTGATGATACTACCAAACTTAGGGATAGCATCTAAGAGAACCTTAGCACCCCCATAAGCAATAGCACCACCATATTCACCCAACTGAGCAAAAGTGAAGTTACCACCATTAACAGCATAGGAATAAGACCTAATCATACTAGAGATACCATCAGCCCATCTCTGATTGTAAAGATTATATGTGCCTTTACCTCTAATCATATTCAAAGTCAACTCAAGAGCTTCAAGCTCCCTGAAGTTACTATGAACAGGAGATAAATGAGCCAATTCTACCTTTGCTTTATTGATTAAGGCGGTAAGCTGTGTCTCATCACCAAAGACAGCATGAAGACCTGCTTCACCAGAAATTCTATTGAAAATCTGTGGCACATAAGTATCAATGTCATAGTTCCTCAAGTCCTTATCAAAAGAAAACTTAAGACCATTAGGCATCATCATAGAACCAGAAGTATCAATAGCTACTCTGTGTTTGAAGTTCTGTACTGCATTACCTTTATTGAAGTTCAAAGAGGAAGCATCTCTATCGGTAAGACCATATGCCCAGTTCTCTGCTTCTTTGTTAAAGAATGCTTCAAGCTCTTCATCTGTGGGGTCTTTCCACTCTGGCTTGCTATCTTCTGGGGAACCTTTTCTCTTCCACTCTTTTACTGCTTCATCAAACTCTTTACGCTTCTGCTTCAAGAAAAACTCTTTTTCAGCATTAGTGTCCATAAAGGTCTTTGCGTAGTTCTTCAAAAATTCATAGCAGTTATCAATATTATTGAAGTTCTTAGAAGCCCATGGATAATACAGGCTGTTATCAATAACGCGATAAAATTCGCTAGAGATAGGAGACCAGTCCTTTTCAATCAGACTCCCCATGTCTTTACGGCCACCAAGAGCGTCTGAATTTTTTCGACACTGTGTCAATATGTCTTCTCTAAGATTCATGAACATATGAGCCATCTTCTGAACCTCAGCAGGATATTTAGACACTTCCAATGTGTCTCCTCTTGCCATTGCATTGTGGCAATCAATAATATATCTGTTTACCTGATTGATATAATTTTTTCGATGAATGAAATTAAAGAGACCAAATTCCTGTCTAATATACTTAGACCGCTCTTTAATAATGTCCTGATATGCACCCATCCACCTATCCATCAAGAACTGCTTAATATCAGAAGCACTGGTAAATTTCTGTCCAGTGCCACGCATACGAGCATCATCTGTCAGAGCCTTACCAATCTTCTGAAGTGTCGGAGAATGAGAGTTAGCCATAATACCAAAGACAGTCCCCATAGGAATACTGTTTTCCATCTTAAGGCCCATTGGTGAAAAGATACCAAGGCCCTTCTGCATATCTTCGGCTCCCTTACCACTGTCAGACCATTCATCAAAGATAGTACCAAAAGCATTCTGTTTAGAGTAATGAATGTCACCCACCATCATACTACCATCACTTAAGTGAGTAATAGGAGTACCCTGTTTGATTGTGTCATTCGCTCTGCGTTTCAGAAGTTCATCTGTTACCTTATTGACGTTCTCTTTTACGTTCCCATAAATCTGAGAAATAGCCGCCTTTGGAACTACAGCATCATCAAGGAGAGACAACTTCATTAATGGACTATCTGTAGGTGCCCCAGAAGGTGCATAGACACGCTGATGAATGTAAGTCAGTTCAGGCACATAGGCATCTTTAGCCCACCTAATGACTTCTTCAGCAGGAATATTAGCTACACCTTTTTCAGCTAGTGCCTGTTTCTTTAAGTCCTTAAAGAGCTTACTGTTCTGATTCTTCATAGCATAATTGTCAAGCCAGTATTTGAATGTGTCTTGAATTGGTTTTCCGCTAGTAGCATTTTTAGCCTGTTTCCAAAACGGATTCTTTGTACCAGTCATGCTCTTAACAATATAAGCTAGTGTCTGTTTATCTGCCCTCTGGCTAGCCATTCTTTTAACAGCCTTCAGGATTGTATTTTCAATATCAGCATCAGTAGCTTTAGAGCCTAACAGAACCTTACTGAATTTACTCTTCAAAGTTCTGGTAAGTCTATCACCTTTAGTGCCATACTGTTCAATCCAGTAGGCCAGTGCTTCTTCCTCATTGGTAGCCGCTCTAGTAGCTTTAATCCATCTAGGGTCTTTAGAGTTTCTCATACGGTCTCTAACAATCCCCATAATCTCATCATATTCTTTCTGTGGAAGAATACGATTTAAAGCCCTATGGACACCTACTTCATGCATTACTACCCCCATAAGGTTACTCTTATCCACTTTATCTTTGAAGATAACAGAGATACCCATATTAGGAATACTGAATGCCTTAGCATCTTTATCTAAAGACACACCAAACCTTTCCGCTACTTTTCTTGCACTAGTTTCAGGAATGATGAAGAGATTTCCAGACTGAACAAGTCTATCTGCAATAGAGTCTTCAGGAACAAGGTCAAAGTAATTAGCATTAGCTTTCTGAGCCTTTACTAATTCTGTCTTCAGCCCTGAGTCGTTTGCTACAGGGGCAAAATTAACAATAGGACTAGCATTCCCCGTCTTATTGGCCCCTTTAGGAATATAAGTGGGCTTCTTAGATTCATAAGAGTCACCTGCATGTTTCAGAGCTTCTACGACACCACTATTAGTATCTGCAAAAGCATCTTCCATCTGAATAGACAAAGAAGCCTGTAAATTGTGTCTTCCTTCAGCAGGGGGTACGGCTCCAACTGCAATAGCCGCAACATTGTCTTCCATGTTATTTCTAGCAGTAGCTAGCTCCTTAGTTATTGCATTAGGGTGTTTAGCAAAGAAGACACCAAGACCCCCTAAGAAACCACCAAGAGCCATTGACGCTTCATAGTCAGGCTTAAAGCCACCATATCTTTCCGCTAAGAATCTATCTGCCCCCACGGCTACAGAAGTAGTGAGAGCATTAGCGGCGAATCTGGCCACCTTACTAGCATTTAAAGCTCTGTCACCTAAAGACACTAAGGCCCTGAGCTTCCCCATTCGAGAAGCAATCTGGGCACCTTTGGCAAGCATTGAAGCTCCCCCGAGTCCGGGGATAAAAGCAAGCAGTAATGATGGGTCTAAGACAGAGCCTAATACCGTACCAATAGTGGACAAGCCATATGACATACTGTCTACTTCTTTCTGTCTCTCAATGTCGGCTCTTTTCATCTCTAAGAGAGCCATAAGAGCCTTCCTGCTAGTAGCCTGTGTCAAGACAAACTGCTGTGCGGTATTATCATCTTTAAGAACATTCTGGACTAAATCAATATCTTCCTGAGATGGCTTATAGTTGTTAAAGGCTATTTCCTTCATGTTGTCTGCGGTAATGAAGTTGAAGTAAGCACTTCTAGCTACAGACACAAGACCCCCATCTAATGCCGCCGCTTCCATCTTTGTAGAAAACTCTTCCCAGAAAGACCTCATCTTTTCTGGTGTGGGGCTCTGTGGAAGGTTATATGGTGCTTTCATTCCCCAAGGGCCAGTCCGCTGAACAGCAAAGCTAGAAATATCAGGGGCGTCTACCCCAGACCAATGAGCAATGTTATTAATATAAGACTCAACTGCCCCTTCTATATCTGTACGAAAATACTGGTAATTAGGGTCAGCTATAAGCAGGTCTACAAAAGTTTTAGGGTCTTCTACTCTATCAGTTCCACCATGTTCTTTCCAATACTGAGCATAGAGAGCCAAATTGTTAGACCACTCTTTAGCAAATTCTTCATCAGAACCATATTCCTTATAATAGCCACCTTCATTTGCGGGTCTAGGAAGACTGGTTTCCTCAGACGTAGAAATACCTGCATAGTTATGAGCCGCAAACAGTTCGGGACTAATACCATTAGGCCCACCAACATTAAAGTTACCTGTTTCAAGCTGTAACTGAGCTTTAAGAAGTTCAGGGGCGATATAGACCCCCTGTGTCTCATAAATATAGTCTGAAGCGGCCTTTCCCATTCCTAATGCATCTACACTCATGATTCAAGCCACTTCCTTTCTTCTGGCGTTAATAATGTAGCTCTTCTGCTACCTGTTTCAACAACTGTAGAATCTGGACTAATGGGGTCTGTGGGAGATTCATTACTTTCTTCTTCCTGCTCCTTCTGTAACTCTTCCCCATAATTATTAACTTCCTGTCTAAATTCTTCCATAGACTTAGGGGCTTCTTCAATCTGCCCATTCGTACTTCTAAAAATCATAGAATTAGTAGTGGGGTCATATACCCATTCAAAGTCATACCCATTACCGTATGTTTCTTTAGCTTTCTGCTCCTTATGTGCCATGTAACCAAAGCCAGTGTCAAGAGGAGAATCCCCCCAGATACCATCAATATAATTTCCATCAGCATCATATGTCTGAGCAGTAAAGACAGCCCTAGGATATACGTGAGTATTGCCATCAGAGCCATTATAAGACACATACACTTTATTCATTCCAGAAGAGATAGCATTAATGGCATTCTCTTTAGTAATTCCTGCGGCCCTTAAGTATCTGTAAGAATCCTTTGTAGTTCCATATAACAATGGGTCTTCAATCGGAACTGTCTGATAATTTCCATCAGAATCAGTAATACTGAGAGAGCTACTCTTAAAGTCAGAATCAATTTCACTATCCACCTGTTCTTTTATATCTGGATTAGCTAATGCCTTTGCTCCATCGGCATACATTTTAATACCATCTTCAGTATTTCCCTGAAAGTTACAAAGATTCTGAATAGTATTAAATTCATTAGACAAAGAGGCACCAAAAGCAAATCTGAAAGAGACAGGATTAGCCTGATAAAGACTCAATGCCGTAGCCACACCATCTTCAGCTTGCATATTCAAAGTGCCATCATAAGGAACACTAGCCAAAGCATTTTCCCATTTACTCTTATATTCGTTTCTCATACGGCTATTTGAAGACCACATAAGAATACGCCCAAATACCTGTGTCCTAGACTCAGGAGACAAATTCTGATATTCAGGAGACATCATATATTCCATAGCGGCCTGATATGCATCATCTGGTTTAGCAGTAGTATTATCTGCATATCCTTTAATGACTCTTTGAAGCTGAATACTCGCTCCCTGTACTCCCTGCTCTGTTTTAATACGACTAGCATTTTCTGCTAATTTTCTTCTCTGCTCCTGTTCTTCTACTTCTGCAATTCCTGCATAAGCACGACCAATAGCAGGTTTCAACTGCCTATGCTGTGTCGGAGTTAAAGTCTTAACATATTCATCAATCTCAGACTTACTCTTCATTTTCTCAAGAGCATAAATCTGGTCATTATACCATTTATTTGGTGCCGCTCTTAACTGTTGGTCTGCCATAGCATAGTAAGTAGACATGGCAATTCTGTCTTTAATCTTTACAGGATTTCCATAATCATCTGTCCATGCTGTAACCTCTCCCAAGGCATCAAGCATTTCAGAAGACCCAGTTTGTTTAGCAATAGACTCAAGCATACCTTCAGCCAGAGCCATTCTTTTATCGTCCTGATAGCCAGTCAGTTTCGCATCATTAAATACGTCCTGAACAGCAGTAGCCATATCTTCTTTTGTCGCATCTAAGTTGGCCTGAATTACAGAATCCAGTTTAGCGGTAATGCCACCATCTCTGATAGCCATAAGAGATTTAGACTGTTCAGCTACTTTAGCATTAGCCTGATTATTAATATCAGAATAGTTAGTAGCAAAGAAACCCCTAGAGAAACTATCAGTATTGAAAGACACCTTAAAATTATCTACATAATACTGCTGTTTCAGTTTGTTATATCTAGCTACTTCTTCATCAACTGTCTTAACTGGCTCTCTAGCTTTCAGAATGGCATACTCCTGATTAAATTTATCAGAGAAGTACTGTCCTCTGTATTCTTCAATAGCCGCTACTGCATAGGGGTTATCGGCTAACTGAGCTTTACCATACTTATTTAAGAGGTCAATGTTACTGAGCTTCATAAGTTCTTCTGGTGAAGCCTTCTTAATCTGCTCTTTCATATATTCATATCGAGACATCTTTCTATTTTCTGTGTCTATCGCATAGTTCATTAAGCCATCTCCAAGACCCACAAGGGCATCATAGAGACGCTTTCCATCACTACCTTCAACAATACCTGCTGTGGCGTTGATACCTTTTAACTGCTTCACATAGGTAGCTACAGGCTGTTTAGTAAACTGTCTTTGCGTACCTACTGCACTCTGTACAATATTAGCTATAGTTAGTCACCCCCTTACTTCAGTCCAAAATATTTCATTCGTTCTTCTTCAGATGTAGCACTAAGACCCCAAGTGTCTGTATAAGTGTTATATGCATCTGGATTAATTTTCAGCTTCTTAGCGGCCATAGAAGCTCTAAAGGAAGCATTGTTATCTGGTTTAGTAACAGAACCCTTCCAGAAATTCCAACCGCCTCCTTTGTCTTCAGAAGCCTGTCTAAGAGACCTATATTTGCTATAGCCCCCAAGAGCGGTATTAGCAAGACCAAGAATATCAGCGAACTTCTGCTTCTTACTAATCTTTCCCTGTTCAATAAGATTATTGATATAGTCTTTAGTAGAGAGAAGAGTGGCTTCTTTATTAAGGTCAACTTCATTAGATTTTCTAGTGAAGTTATCCTGAATAGAAGCGACTGTCCTAGAAGTGTCTGCTTCTGCCGCTCTCATGAGCCTATTAGCAGTTCTTCCACCACCTGTGTATCCTTCAGCAATAGCCGCATTTACCTGAGAATTTAACTGCATCTGATTAATTCGTGTCTTCGTAATGTCATTTACTGCCGCATCAAAACTATCCTGTCTTTCCTGTTCATAGTTCTGGAAAGCATAGTTCATTTCTTTTGTTGCACCTGTAGCCTGTGCTTCTAGCATCTTTGCCTGACTTTTATACTGTTGTCTCATTGCAAGTGCCTGTGCCCCTACCTGTGCAACAATTCCAACCCAACACATATAGACTCACCTTCTTTCCAGTGAAAATAATACAAAATTCGGAATATTTGAATTTATAAATCTGGCACCTAACCATTTAAGATATTCGACATGCCAGAAGTTAAAAATATAGACATAGTTATATATCTGCTTATAGTGATTCAGAAGGGTATTGACATAGCTCTTAGACCATCTAAGAAATTCAATCTTATGATTATCAACCTTTTCTGTTAATAACATCCACCCTAAAGCACCACCATTGCCATCTTCCCTAAGACCACCAATGCCCAGAAGTTCCTTTCCAGACCAAATTCCCAATGGTTCTTTCTCAAGAATCTTTGTAGCCTGTAGTTCAATAGGTAAGCCAGAAGACAGCCATACTTCTTTTTTGTCTATATTCCTAGCTGTGTCTATAAACAAAATAATATCTTTAATCGTAGCTTTCTTAAGTGTTATCATATATTGCGTGTCCTCTTAATGTAGTTTCCTTCCCATGTGTAGCCCATAAAAGATACTGCTGTAGGCTTAGAGCTTTCAATGGTAATGGAACAGTTGTCATTACGACACATAATAGGAACAGTAAAGGTACCAGTCTCCATAGGGATAACACCCATACGATTAGTAGTGTCTCCTAAGATTCTTGAAGTATGATAGTAAACATTATCTGGTCTCTTATCAGTATGCTTAATGTGAACTTCAAAATACCCAGAGATTGAGAAATTCAGTTTGAGCCTGATTAACTGCAATCTGCCATTATCATCTGCTACAATTCCTGCATCTGTTCTCTGTTTAATCATTAGCCTAGAGAGCTTCACGAAAAACTCAAAGACTTCACCAAAGACAACCTTCTGTCCCCTTAAGTCTCTAGGAATCCACACATTGTCATTCTTAACTGTGTTATAGTCAAATTCATAGTAATGCCCATCAGCAGTCACTACGCCATAACTAGCTCCTTCAGTCAAATTACCATTATAGGCATTCTTAATATGAAGCTGTGTCTTATTATTAATCTCATCATAGTTAGCATCTGCCATAGGAGAAGACACTGCTTTTCTATCCAAGAAGACACGGTAAGGTTCATCTTCATCATAGTCTTTCGTGTTGTAGGTGAAGACCATCTTTTCCATGAAGAGAGCGTTTCCACGTGCAATAAGCATATAGAACGTAGAATCTAAGAAGCCACCACCAAAAATCTTTGCTCCCTTAAATTCCCAATAAGACCATGAAGACTGCATTCGAGCTTCTTCAGTAAGCAAATACTTATAGACATAAAGTCTAGAAGTGTTACCTGTGGAAGCTGTAAGAAGAATATGCTCTGTATTGGAAGAGTAGATAGCAAAGACACCATTAGGAATAAAGGACGGAATGTGAGATGTAATATCCTGAGAGTCCTTTGTTGCCACGGTGTCATTCATGGTGTAGTATTCATTCATTGAAGAAAACTCAGACCGCTTATTGATGTAGTACAGTCTTCTGCCTACCCCAACTGGCTTTACCTCTTTAGCAGAAGTAAACTGAGTAGCCAAGGGGGCAGTAGCATTCTGTGGTGTTAAGACACCATCAGCACTCATAATAAATTGAGAGTTCTCTGAGAAAAGAACTAAGTCCTGAGCAAAAGGGACAGCGTGATACAGCGTGTCCACTTCATTACTAGACACCGCATTGTCGATGGGGTCTGTGTCCTGTACTTCAACTGCACTGGCAATCCAGAAATTGAAGAAGGAAGCAGAGCGAGACAGAATTATATTTTCACCACTTAAGAATCCCAGTCGGTTTCTGAATAAGAAGACATCATTAATCTTTCCATCTACAAAAGATGGTGGTGGATTAGAATCTTCATCTCCTGTGTCTCTATTGTCCCACTGGGCTTCTTTAACTGTGAAAGTCCCATCAGCATTTCTTGTAATGACATGCGGCATTGTGCTAGCGTCATACCCTGCTAAAATATCAGGTCTCGCACATTCCTTCCAGACATTTTCAGTCGCATTATAGGAAACATAGTAATCATCACTGTTAGAACCATTGTCTCCTAAGACCTTCACTGTGTAACCATCTTTAGCTTCAGTAGGAAGATTAGTAAACTTCTGAGCTACATGAAGGAAACCAAACATACCCTGTCCATTGAAACCATCGACACATTTTACACTGTTAATGGTCACTGAGTCTTTTCTAAGATACAGACAAGAGTTATAAGTTTCTACTGTCCACCCATTATTTCGAGCGGATTCTGCCAGTCTATCTCTAATATAGTTGGTATCAATCTTAGCTGTGTCTGCTGAATCTGCCCCATTCGGAGTAGTAAAAGAAGCAATAACACCATTGTTAATCAAAATCTGATATGTACGTCCATACTGCCCACTTTTTACATTGACTAAACAACTGTGGTCATTCCAAGTGTAAGGCACCTTCTTAGTGTCCATTTTGACAACCTTATCCCTGTTTACAATGAAAGTGTAGTCGGCAATAGTTACAAGTCTAAGCATCTTTCGTGGATTAGACACTGTAATATATGCCTGTCCAGTCCCTTCATATTTTACGGTACAGGGCTTGCCATTATCGTCCCAGATTTTTACCCCTTTGCCATCAAAGAGCATAAGGTATCTCTCATTCTCATCTCTATTGACTACATGCACAAGAGAATTAGGATTCTCTGGGATAGCTCCAAGATTAGCCACGTACAGTGTAGGTGGTCTCTTCTGAAGACCTGAAGACTCCGTAGAGAAACCATTTACCTGTGTGTCTAGCTGTTCAGGCAGTCGCAGTAATTCTGGCTGTTGTGAAATGCCAGAAATCATGTTCTTAATAGTCTGTGAAAGTCTACTCATGGTCTTACCTCATTTTCAACTGCTGAACATTCTGAATGTCATACATTGTGAAATCATTAAGTTCCATTTCATATTCCTGAAATGCCGCCCATGCTTCACGCTCCATGATAGACACATTCTCTGCTATATCTGGGTCATTGAGTGTCTGTGCATTAAAGATTCTAGAAGCCTTAGCAACAATGTAATCTCTAGCAGGAACAGGCATATAATCAAAGTCAACAAGTCGAATAAGTTCAACATCAATCGGATTGGTGAATGTAGCAGTTTGATTATCAAAGTCATAGACATAATCACCCTTCTGAACATATTTAGTGCCATCAGTACCTACAATATACAGAATATCGTCCTGCCACTTAATCTTATTTGTCTTCACATCAGGAGACAATGTAGCAGAGGTATTAGTGTTAAAAGACCACCCCTGAGACTGCACCTGTTTGTTAACTTTATCTAAGACCCTGAGTGCTAATGCTACATCAACATTCTCAGAGTTGTCTAAAGTGTTAACTGGTGCTTCTCCAATGGTAGCCAACATATCATTAATTGCGTCTAAAGTTTTATTAGATGTAACAATCATATTAGCTTCTCCTTTATCATTAATAAATGTAATAGAGGGGAACAGGGGAGTTGAACCCCTGTAAGTACCCTTTTCCCCATAACAAAGGGTCTTTTAGAGACCCTAAGTTTTAAATATTGTGAGTATATCTCTATACTCAGTAGAAACTAGCTATTAGACGCTAGCTTCAATGCAACCCATGTAAGCGGCTTCTGGACGAAGACCACCATGGCCCATAGCGTAGGAAGCGGCAAGCATATCAGCCTGATACTCAGCACGGCGTGCCTGTTCGAGTTTCAGGTCTTTCAGCTTAACAGTCCCTACAGCGGTACGGTGCATTGCGATAAAAGCACACTTATCTTTGTAGGCGACAGGGAATACATGACCATCACCCTGAAGAACACCATCATTCTTATCAGCACCACCAATAGTCAGGTGCGGACATTCAATAATGTCGAAACCTGCAATGCGGAGAATGTTGGCATCAGTGATAGTAGCAATACCACCGTAGTCACGATTAATTGCTACCAGAGACGCAATAAGAGCGGTGCGAGCTTCTGGGGTCATGTATACATACCGTTCAGTTTCAGGCACGTAGTTATTGGACATCTTAGCCTTAATGTCCAGAAGCATCTTAACGAGTGCTTTACCTTCTGCTTCGGTAACACCAATGTCAGCGGCCGCAATCTTAGAGGTGATAATTTCACCTTTGCCCAGACCTTCAAGGTTTTCTTTATTAGCCACAACCATCTTTGCGGCTTCTGCAAGAACAGCACCATCGGCTTTAAGAGCCAGTGCTTCACCCATCTGTCTAGAATATTCAGAACGAATATCGTAATGAGCCATAGCTTCATCAATATCAGTAATCATCTGAGAGGTAGTCAGGAGACCATCAATCTGAATGATTTTTTCGTTCATTGGAATATTCTTACGAATATCGTCAAGAGACTTACCCGGTTTCAGGTAAGCGGCATCTCCACGACCAAACACGGGGAACTGTGCAGATTTGCCACTAGAAATAGTTCGTACAATATGGCGTCCTTCAGTAACGGACGCACGAGCAAACGCCGCAAGAGTTTCACCTGCGAAAACTTTAAGATACAGACCAAGCATGTCTTCGGTGCCTGCAATCTGGCCTGCATGAGCAACAGTAACTTCTGCCACTAATTAATCACTCCTTTTCTGTAATTAAAAATTAACCAATAAAATTAGACTGCATAGTCATTTTCTGAACCTTTTCGGTGTATGCCATATCTCTTCCATACCTAGGGTCATTCATTGCCTTCACCATGGCTTCTTTACTTGTAAATCCACCCTGTGTCTGAGTCTGGGCACCACCAAGAATGCTCCGATTAGATGTACCATATTTAGCAGTCATGCGAGATTTATAGCCTTCCATCATTACACCAAGCTGTGTAAGATTTCCTGCTTCAATCGCTGAATTAAATGCGTCAATTTCTGGCTGTCCGAGACTAGCAATAAACTGACACACTCTTTCATATTCTTTTTCGCCACCTGCCATCTTATACACTGCATTAGTGTAATTCTGAACGGTAGCTTCAAAGCCCTTAATGAAAGACTGAACAAGACTCTTTGGATAACCTGCCCCTTCAAGTCTCTTCATGGACTCTTCGGACAAAGAACCATTCTCTTCATATTCCTTAGCCAGTGCATCATAATCGACACCCTTTGTAGCTAAATCAGACTTAGCGTCTTCCTGTGCTTTAAGCTGTTCTTTTACGTCCTGTTCCACGGCTTCAGGGGTATCTTTAGAAGCCTTATCCTCTTTTTTGTCTGTGTCTTCCTTTTCCTGTGTCTTATCACCTTCCTTATCATTGTTGGTGACTTTCTCACCATTACGAATAATTTCAGTGCCTTTGCCAAGTTCAAGGGCTTTTTCTTCTTCAGTGGCCTTATTGTCAACTTCAGTATTGACTTCAGGCTGATTGTCAACTGTAGTATTTGTAGTATCTTCTGGCATTTAAATTCTCCTTCTCATAAGTAACTTACATACCCTGCTGTGGGTTATCCATCATACTTTTGGCTACCTGCGGTGCCATCTTTTCTGCCATTGCTCCCATCTGCTGTGTCTGCTGTTCCTGCTGAATCTGTTCAGGTGTCTTAACAAGATTTGTAGTATCAATGCTAAGACCATTGGCAATCCGCATAGCCATAACAGGCCAATTAATAACCTGAGCCATTTCGGGATTCTGAGACACAATCTGAGAGAAAGTCATCATCTTATTGAAATCGTGTCCTCTGCCAATAGCGGCAAGACCAGTAGTAATAGTAGGTTCAACAAGACCATCTGGCAGGTCTGGAATCTGACCAGTGCTTTCAAGCTGTACCAGTAATCTTCTAACCAATGGCAACTGCAATTCCTGAGACAAAATAGAGTAAACTCCACCCAATGTGTCTTCCAATTCAGAAGCAACGTATCTAATTTCTTCGGCTGTTACTCTTTCTCCATTTCTCTGGACAGCAGAATTTAACATGAATGCATAAGACAAGCGGTCAGAAATCATAGACAATGTATTAGACGCTACCTGTAAATCCCCAGACTTATTAAGCTGAAGAGCCTGTACGTCTTCTACACGCCCAGGAACGAATGCTCCCGACTTTGCCTTAGACAACTTAAATGGTCTTGTAATCCCATTAGGGTTCACAAGAAATAGAACATTCGCACAAATAGCGGACATTTCAACAATGGCCTGTGAGAGAGATTCAAGAGACTTTAAGTCACCCAGATACTCTTCTACAAAACTACGGCCATAAGACTCACCGTCCATCTTTACCATTCTTAAAGGAATCCACGGAGTTTTCTCTTTGGGGTACTGCTGTTCGCTCCCTTTTACAATCTCTCCATTTACTTCCTGATAAGAATAGAAGACATCATTTTCCAAATAGACATGTGTATAAATGGTGGTCATGTCTTCGGGTTTCTTCTGGACACCCCCAGAAGACACCATTGCTTTTACATCATCTGGAAGAGCCGCATATGCAATCTTATCCATAGCGACTAACTGCACAACATTACCTAATGCGTCTCTCTGAAGCACATAAGAGTTCAGTTTATAGAGCTTCATTCCCCCTTCTTTAGGTGGCAAGAATAGCAAGCAGTTACCAGTGACAATCAGCACCTTAATAGCTTCAGCCAAAGTGACTCTATACTGGTGTGTCTCCGCATAAGTAATTGCCCTCTGCTCCAATACTGCAAGAGCCTGTTCAACCTGCTCTTTAGCTTCTGGATTAGTAGACAAATCTTTTTCTGCCTGTTCCCCTGCTGTGAGTCTGAAGAAGGTGTCATTAGGTGGAAAGAGGGCAAGCATCAGCTTAGACCCAAGATTATTTACACCTCTGGCCCCTATACTCTGATATGGTGTATCAAACGATGTAGAGCCATTAGCCCCCTCTTTAGGAAACAAAGAAGGAATCGTGTATGTCGCACAATTTTCTGCTCTTGTAATATATGGTGCCCTGTCAGAAGATAAGCGTTCATAAAGGGACTTTGCCGTCTCTTCATGATTGAAAGTTTTACTCTTCGACTTTCTAGCACTCATAAGTTAAGACCAGTCCCAGTAGTGCCCCCACCAGAAGCGTCTCCCCCACCACCAATCATGAGACTCTTCTTACCTGCGGCCTTTTTCTTTCTTTTAGTAGCATCAGTTTCAACATTGGTATCATTGTTAGTAGCATCAGTAGCAGGGGCCGCCACCGCACC
>UMLR01029322.1_pt1 | contig 31416 bp, 33 predicted proteins | sample 1966741 | NCBI WGS metagenome assembly UMLR01 (sample SAMEA4836207, study PRJEB28245) | human gut metagenome | biome: gut microbiome; material: fecal sample | place: Denmark | collected 2008 | reverse complement strand
AAAGAAGTTGATGCTAACAAAATGTTAAGCAGCATGAATGATATTGCTTTAATGCAAAAATTCTATGTTAATATGAATGTTAAAGTTCAAAACATCAGCAAAAACATTACTGACATCAAAACTCATCAATACTCTCGCACTTCTTTTGTTTTGAGTTGCTAATTTTTATTTTTAAGTGTAAGGAATTAGAATTTTAAATGTAGTCCCCACATTGACCTTGGAGTCAAAGGTTATTTGACCGTTGTGTTTTTCAATAATTTTTTTGCAAATTGCAAGCCCCAGCCCTGTCCCTTCACCATAAGGTTTTGTCGTAAAACCTTGATTAAATATCTTTTTTATATCTTGTTTCTTTATCCCACAGCCGGTGTCTTCAAAAATTATTTCAAGATCGTTTCCAATCACCTTTGTCGAAATTTCAATTTTTCCATAGCCTTCAATGCTTTGTTTTGCATTCATAATTAAATTCATAAACACTTGATTTAGTAAATTAGGATAACATTTTATTTGGTTAACATTTGAATAGTTTTTGACAACTGTTATTTTGTTTTTCAATTCATGATTTAACAATTCCAATGTTAAATCGATTTCGTCATTGACATTTACGCTTTGAAGTTGTGCTTCATCAAGTCTTACAAATTTTTTCAAAGATATTACAATGTTTTTTATACGTTTTATTGCTTCTTCATCCAGTTTATTTATGTGTTGAAGTTTTTGAATTAAATCGTTGTTTTCATCTTTTTCATAGATTTTATCCAATATTTTAAACCGTATGTTGTTGTTGGAATTGACTGATGCCAATGGGGTGTTAATTTCATGTGCAACCCCTGCAATAAGCTGACCCAAGGAGGCCATTTTTTCAGAATTAATCAAGTGTATTTGTGTTTCTTTTAATTCATTTAATGTTTTTTTTAGTTCTTTATTTGTACTTTTCACTTTGTCAAACAAATTTGCAAGGCTGCAAGCTTGTGAAATTTGAACGGATAAAGAAGAAATTAAGTCACTTTGGTTAGACAAACTTACTTTTTGTTTCGAAAATCCGATAATTATCCCAAGCAATTTTTTTTGGTGGAATATTGGGATTATTATTCGGACAAGAGAACTTTTGAAAATTTTATTGCTTTTTTCAAAAGGTTTTAAAACAATGGTTGTCATATATTTTCTTTTTGAAAGTTTTTCAAATTCGTTGTCGGACAAAACAAATTTCGTATCGTGGTTTATTACGCTTTTTGTTCTCGGGTAAATGTGTGTAACTTTAAATATCCCTTTGCGTTCAAATTTTGCAAAAGAAATTGTAAAAGCATTTATTAATGGACATATTTCTTTCAAAGCCGACAGAATAATTTCGTTATAGTCAATGGATTTTCGGATTTTATCATTGATGCGGTTTAATATATTCATTTTCAAAACTTGAAGTTGAGCAGTGTCTTTAATTTCATTTAAATTTTTGTTCTCAAGTTCTAGGTTGTTTTTGGCCTTTTCAAGTTTTATAAAATCTGAATTTAATTCTTGAAACTTATTTTCATAAGTAATATTTTTAAACGTTAAAATTTTTTCTTTGTCTTTGATGTAAGAATTCAGTTCATAAAACTGAAAACTTAAGCTGTCGCTTCGATAATTTATTACTGCAAAAAAATTCTCATTTGAAATAAGGCAAAAATCAATTGGTGTAAGGTTTATGTTTTTTTCCGGGTCAAGAACACAAAAATCAAAATCAAATTTATTTTTAAACCGATTAAGATTATCAATGTTTCCAAATTCTTGAACAAAACAACTGTTGGTTGCTACAACATTGTTGTTATTATCAAAAACAACACAAGGAATATTTAATTTTTGCAGAAAATCCTTCATATTCAAACAAGTAAAACAAAATTAATGTAAGCAATAACAATTCCTGTAATGGCTCCAAAGAAAACCTCCAAAGGTGTGTGGCCAAGAAGTTCTTTTAATTTATCTCCGGCATCGATCGGGTTATGTTGATAAATATCATCCATAATGCGGTTCAAACACTGTGCCATTTTGCCTGCAGAACGTCTTAAACCTGCTGCATCGTACATAACGACAAGTGCATAAGTTGCAGCTATTGCAAATTCAACAGAATTCAACCCGCAAACAATTGCAACTGCAGTTGTTAAGCCGACAACACCTGCACTGTGGCTTGAGGGCATTCCACCTGTTGTGACCAACATTCGCCAATCTATTTTTCGATTTATTATCATATATCCGAAAAATTTTAACAATTGAGCAATAATTGCAGCCTCAATGCCGGTAAATAACATAAATAATCCGGAATTTGTACTGTTAAACATTCTTATTTAATCCTCATTTTAATACTTTCAATCAACTCCATAAATATTTTAGATTTAAACTTGTTACTTTCTAATATATCACAACATCTTTCACAATAATAGCCAAGTTTTATTTTTGATTGTTCCATTCCAAAAAATTTGACAAAAGTTGCTTTTGAGGCTTTTTCATCTTTTTTGGGAGTTTTGCCCAAAACTTCAAAAGTTTGAGTTTCATCTATAATGTCATCTGAAATTTGAAAAGCCATACCAAAATATTGTGCAAATTTTGTCAATTCCTTCAACAAGTTTTCATTGGCATTTCCAAGTATTGCGCCTATACGAATTGCACATTCAAAAAGTGCACTTGTTTTTTTTGAATGAATATAGCTTAAAGTTTCGTATGGTATATTTTTTCCTTCACTATCCAAATCCATGATTTGACCGGAAATAATTCCATAAACACCTGCCGCGTTAAAAAACTCGTTTAAAATTTTCGTTTTAACGGTTGCATCGACATTTGAATAATTCATCATTATTTGTGGTGCAAATGACAACAAGGCATCTCCTGCCAACACTGCCGTTGCTTCTCCAAAAACTTTATGATTTGTCAACTTGCCTCGTCTATAATCATCATTGTCCATACAAGGCAAATCGTCGTGTATCAAGCTTTGACAATGAAGCATTTCAACTGCGCAAGCTGAGCTTAAGCCTAGAACATAATCGCCTGAAATCATTCTTAAAGTTTCAAGCAACATGACAGGTCGTAAACGTTTTCCTCCGTTTAAAACAGAATATTTCATTGATTCATATATTTTTTCAGGATATTTTATTTCAAGGTATTCTTCAAGTTTTTTTTCAATTATTTGTTTATAGTCATCAAATTTCATTTTCTTCCTCTATTTTATTTTTCAAACTCTGATTTTGCACTCGTCTTGATTGACTTCGCTTTTTATCACTTATTTTAACGTATGTTTTTTGCTGATTAGTTTTATAATTCGATTCAACTTTATTTCCGTTATAGGTGATTTTTTCTTTGTATTTTTTAGCCTCATTTAAAAAACACAAATAACTTTCATAACGCGATATATTGATGTTATCTCCAACATTATTTATTATATTACAACATTGTTCATCAATGTGCGTGCAATTGTTAAATTTGCAATTTTTTTTATATTGATTAAACTCAACAAACAGTCTATCAAGTTCATTTGGCATAATAAAATCAAAACTTAAATATGAAAATCCCGGAGTGTCTATTATGTAAGACTCTTTGGCATCTTCAAAATCAAGGTTATACATTTGCAAGTGTCTTGTTGTGTGTGTTCCTCTTTCATTTTTTTTGCTTATTTTATTGGTTTTCAATGTCAAGTTTTTATTGAGCAAATTGACAATTGAAGACTTCCCGACTCCTGAAACACCGGATAAAACAGTCGTTTTATTTTTTAACTTGTCTTTTAAATCTCTAAAACCTGAATTTTGTTGCACACTTGTGACAATTGTTTCATATCCTATATTTTTATAAATATCCACATTTTTTTCAATTTCTCTTGTTGAACACAAATCTGATTTATTAAAACAAATTATTGGCTTTATTTTATTGTATTCAAAAAAACACAAAAAACGATTAATTTGTGTGTGATTGATTTCCGGTTCTTTTAGCGCAACCACAAGCATTGCTTGGTTTACATTTGCAACCTTTGGTCGTGTCAGTTCATTTTTTCTGTTTGTAACTTTGTAAATAACTCCTTGATTGTTTATTTCGTTTATTTTTTCAAAAAACACATCATCTCCAACAAGAACATTTTGTTTTTGTTTTTTCAAAACCTCTTTCAATTTGCACTCAAAAACATCAGATTTATAATCCACATAATAAAAATCAGAATGTATTTTAAAGACTTTTCCTTTTTCCATTTAACAATTTTACTATACATTAAACATTTTGACCACAAGTTTACAAAAATGAAACATTCAAAGTGACAACAAAATTGCACCTTGACGAAGAACAGACAAATTTTCATTTTCAATTTTAACAACCGTTGACTCAAGACCTTTTGCTTTGAAGCTATAATCTTCAAAAATGTAATCAATTTTATTTCCAAGTTCATTTTTGACATCTTCAAAAGATTTTCCGCTTGAATTGCCCGAAACATTTGCACTTGTTGTTGCAAGAACATGTCCATCAATTATTTTGCAAATATTCTGAAAAACAACATTATCAGGCACCCTAACGCCAACTGTATCCATATTGGAAGTTACAAATTTTGGTGTTAAATCAGATTTTTGACTCACAATTGTTAAAGCTCCGGGAAAATATTTTTTAACCAAACTTTTCATTTTTTCACTTGGATTTTTAATATACTTTTTTAAATTTTCATAGTCATTTGACATAAGTATCAAAGGTTTTTTTGCTTCACGCTTTTTTATTTCATATATTTTTTTTACTGCTTTTTCATTGTCAGGTAAACAACCTACTCCCCAAACAGTGTCGGTCACAAAGGCAATAACTGCGCCTTTTTTTAAAATATTATTTATATTTTTAATAAAATTTTCATCTTCAAATATTTTCATAATTTTATCTTACAACCTTTGATTTTATTCTTAAAAATAATTCTTTTGCATAACTTAATTTGAATACACAAGTCATTGTTGCATACACAATCGATAAAACTAGGAATATCAAAAAGTCTTTCACAATAACCATCGGCAAGCTTGCAACTTTTATATACTTATACAAAACAACTCCAACAATAAAAGCCAAAATTGCACTTATTGACATAATAAAAAATTCTTTTAAATAAATTTTGAAATCCATTTTGATTTTTTTTCGCACAAATAATCCCAACAATAACCCGTTAATCAAAGTTACAAATGATGTCGAAAGAGTTATCCCGCCAATACCCAAAGGTTTTACAAATATAAAATTCAAAACAATTTTAGTCAAAACAGAGGAAAGAGCAACATAAAAAGGAGTTTTAGAATCATTAAATGCAAAATAGATTCTGGTTAAAGAATCACGAAAAATGTATGGAATGATAGAAACAGACAAAAATATTAATGCCATCGTAACCATCTTGGTTGCATTTGAATCAAATTGTCCTCGTTGAAATAAAATGACAATTGCATCATGTGAAAACAGCAATATTCCAATTAAAATAGGAAAAGCAGCAAAATTTAATAAACCTATTCCTTTATTAAAATAATATTTTATCCCGTCAAAATCTTTCTGTGCAACGAGTTTTGAAAAAAGCGGAAACAAAGGAACTAAAAAAGCTGTCACCAAAATTCCAACCGGAAATTGGAAAACACGGTTTGCATAACCAATCGCCGTCCAAGCACCTGTTTCAAGTTGTGAAGCAAAAAACATGTCAACATATATATATATTTGTCCTACCGTGCTGCTTAATATTGAAGGAAACAAAAGCTCCAAGATGTTTTTATATTTTTCGTTTTTTATACAACAAAGTGTAGGCTTATATTTATATCCCAATTTGAAAGCCTTGGGCAACTGAAAAATAAACTGCACCAAAGCTCCAACGGTTGTTGCCAAAGCCAATGCATATCCCATAGAATCATTTTTTACAAGAGAAACTGCAAAAATTATGACAAAGCTCACAAGCATTGGGGAAATGTTTGGTATTAAAAACTCGTTGTATGTCACCAAAATGCCATAATATATACCGATTAAGCCACCAATGACCAAAATTGGTGACATTATTTTCAAATGTGTTGACGCAAGTGCTATTAAATCAGGATTTCCACCTGAAATTATAATTTGACAAATCACATCCGAAAACATAAAGACAAACAAAGTCAAAGCAAAACACACAAGAAATGTTGCTGTGACAAAAGTGTTGAAAAGATTTACGGCAAATTTCGGTGTTTTGTCATCAACTCCAACAATTTTACCAAATACACTTACAATTGCACTGTGAAAAGGTCCGCCGACTCCACCAAAAAGTATCAACATCAAAGACGGTATTTGATAAGCATAAAAATATGCATCAGACACAAGACCGACCCCATAATATTTTGCAATTACAACATCTCTAAAAAAACCAACAATTTTGCTTATTATAATAACTACGGCTATTAACCAAGCTGCTTTTAATAAACTTATGTTTTTTTTATTCTGATTTATGTTATTTTCTTTCGATTGCATTGTCACATTTCTCATTTTATTTAATCACAATTAAATTCTACAAAAGTTTTTATGCTAACTTTGTTTAAATTTTTTTCATCTTTAATCAAAGTAAGTTTGATTTTGTTCTCTCCCGACAGCAGATATTTTGAAATATCCTCCTTGTGCCTTATTATAGCCGGATTTAGATTTATTTCTATTGTCTTATTATTAATTTCTGCTTTAATTTTGGCAAATGATAAATTGTTCTCGAAAACAATAAAAGCATTTTTGTCTTTTGTGAAAAACGAAGCCAGATATTCATTGTCAGCATAAGTTAAATTGTGAGGGACGGTTCCCAAGTTTATATGAGAATAGTAATGCTTTAATATTTGTTCATAATTGTGACCTCTTTTGGCCATGTTTGCTGCGCCAAATTGACTTAACCCGACACCATGTCCAAAACCGCCGCCTATTGCTTTTATTTCATCAAAATAAACAGGCAAGTTGTTTGCAAATTCTTCTTTTTCAAACTGATAAAATGCATTTTTCAAGCTGTTTTCGCCTAAATTTTCTTTGTTGTAAACAAATTGAAAAACACAATTTGCACTTTTTAACATTTTATTATTTTTAAGAAAAAGTTTTCTTATAATAAGTTCTTTTTTTACATTGAAAGTTATATTGTCAAAAACAATGTCCATGCTAATTATTTTGCCACTTTCACCGCGTTGAAGCACTTTTATATCTTTCAATTTACCAAAATCAAAATTTTTCTCAACTTTTGGATGAATAAAACCTGAATTAATATTTTGTAAAATTCTTTTTTTAACAGTGTCCTCAAGTTCGTTTCGAGTCCACACTGTTTTCCAGCGATAATATGGAGAATCAATGTCATAGGAGTCAATTTTATTAGTATAAAACCAAGTTGCAAGCCCTTCCGTTTCAAGTTTTTGAACGTTTATATTATCCGGCTTAGCTTTTAAATAAGGAATGTCATGTGAAGGAAATTTAATTTTTGGCTTATTTACTGAAAACGCATTTTTGTAGCTTTCGCTGTATCCACCAATTGTTGAACAGTATAAAGCCAATATAAGCTCGTCTTTATATAAAGCTACAACACCTTTTGTTTCATCAACCGCTTGATTTGAAAGCGGTTTTCGACTAGACATTCCATAATAAACCTGAGAAGCAGTCGAGTCGCACACATCAAACTCTTTATAAAATTTTTCACGAGGTTTTAAAACATAGTTTCTTGCAGCCACACTTTGTGATTTTAAAGCTTCAAGCCCAAACCTGACAGGCATTTCATTTGGCACAACACTTTTTAAATAGTTTTCTAGCGGCACAACATTCACAATTGCAAATTTGTTTATTTGCGTTTTGTTTGCAACAAGTTCAATCGTTCCGTCGTATAAAACATTAATTCCTGCTCGTTTTAACCCGACAATTTGCAAATTTCCATCATAATTTTGTGTTTTTATTTCCAAAACACTATTTGTTGTTTCAACATTTTGTCTGTTATCAGAAGATAAAACGTATTTTTGATTGTTATATTTTATATTTAATATTTCATTGTTTTTTAAACTAAGAAGTTTTTTTTTGCTTTGTTTGTCAAAAACGTAAAAATCAGCATTTGAGGTTATATTAGTTTCATTATATAAAAGTTTTGAAAAATCGTTTGATGAAATTCCAACTCGAATTAATTTGTTTGTATTATAAGCATTTGCAAAGTTAAAACCCAAAAAACTTATCAATAAAGCAATTAATGTTAAAATAAACTTTTTTTCCACTTAAATATTCCTACAAACTATACACAAGATTAATTTTACCTCAACAATATTAAAGTAAAATATTTTTAAGAAAATGTAACAAATATATAAAAAAAATATCTTTTTCAATTTTATTATTTTAGTTTTTAGCGACTATTTATTAACAAATCTTAACATTAAGTCAATTTTTTTGCTTATTTTTTTTTATATTATATATAGAGGTGTATTAAGAAAGTAGAAGTATTAAAATGGTAAGTTATTACTACACAAACAATCCATATGTGATGCCTTATACAACGGATCAAGTGTTTAATAATCCATATTATAATCCCTATTTGCCAAATGGTGGTGTTGCAAACCAAATGGCCCCATCATCGAATGTGTCAACTTATATACCTAACCAATCAATAATAAACCTAGATACATATAGCGCTAATAAGAAAGGTAAAAGTTTTGATTTTTCAAGTTGGTATTGTGCCAACAAAGAACGAATCAGCAAATTTTTAAAAGGGGCTTTCATTGGTGCAGCTTTATTTTTTGGAGGTTACTTATCATTAAGAGCAACAAGATTCATTCAATCGAGTGAAAGTGAAAATGTATCAAATTTCCACACCGTTTCGGCATTTAATAAAAAAGAAAACAGATATCTTTATCGTGGTGCAAGACCGGATTACACAAAAGATGATGTGTTGGAAGAATTTAAAGAAAAAAATATAAAACTTGTTATTGATTTTCGAAATGAAAAAACTTCTTCAAAAGAAGATATGGATGCTGAAAGAGACACATTTAAAAAAAATGGAATAACATATATCAATTTTCCAATGGAATCAGGAGATGTTCCTGACGAAACCAAATATGCTGAATTTCAAAAAATAATCAATGAGCACAAACAAAAAGGTTCAATCTTTATACATTGTAAAAGTGGGATTGATAGGACAGGTGTGATGAGTGCAATGTACCAAATGAAAAATAATATTAAGGATAAAAAACAGGCTTATGAAACAATGAAAGACTGCGGATACAACATTTATCACCAAATGAAATATAAAAAACTAACAGAATTTATGAAAAAAGAATAAACCTTGCATGTTATTTTTTGTTAACCTCTTGTTAAATATGCAAGTTATATGATACAATCATATTAGTAGATTATGTATGTAAAAAACATGTATAATTTTTGTATATAGCGTGGAACGGGGTATAGAAAAATCGTTTGGTTAAATATATTAATAATAGTCTTAATAGTAGTAGCAATAGGATTAGTTTTATATAGTTCACAAATAACTTCCAAGTACAAAAAGATTCAGCTTGAGCGAGAACAGGCAAAAATTGATGAAGCCGAAAAGGAAAAATTGTTGCGAAAAGAAGCAATGATTGTTGCAAAGGAATCGTTAAACAATGAGCGAGAAAAACAAAATGATATATTGCGAGAAAAAAGGCAAGAGCTTTCAAAACTTGAAACAAAACTAAGCTTAAAAGAAGAAAATCTTGAAAACAAAATTCAAGAAAATCTTGAAAAAGAATCACAATTGCAGAAAAAAAACGATGAGCTTATTGAAAAGGAAGATATGCTTGCGGAACTTGTTGAAAAACAAATTCGAGAACTTGAACGCATTGCAAACATTTCTTGTGATGAAGCCAAAAACATGTTGCTTGAACAGTTGAAACAAGATTTGAAACAAGAACAATTGCAATTGATAAAAGAAAATGAAATAAAAATAAAAGAAACGTCAGACCAAATGGCAAGAGAGATTTTGACAAACACAATGCAGCGTGTAGTCATAGATCAAGTTGTGGAATCAACTGTTTCGGTTGTAAGTTTGCCATCTGATGAAATGAAAGGTCGAATAATAGGTCGAGAAGGTCGGAATATTCGCGCTTTGGAAACTTTAACAGGTGTTGATTTGATAATTGATGACACACCTGAAGCAGTTGTTTTGTCTTCATTTGACCCTGTACGACGTGAAATAGCAAAAGTTGCATTGGAGAAACTAATTGCAGACGGTCGGATTCACCCGGTTCGCATTGAAGATATGGTTGAGCGCGCAGGAAAAGAAATTGAAGCAAAAATAAAAAAAGAAGGTGAACAAGCTGCAATGGATATGGGGATAATGAATCTTCATCGAGAGCTTATAAAAAACTTAGGTCGATTATACTATCGCACAAGTTATGGACAAAATGTTCTTATTCACTCGCTTGAAGTCGGTCATATTGCAGGAATGCTTGCTAAAGAACTTGGAGCAAATATACATGTTGCAAAAAGAGCAGGTTTGTTGCATGACATTGGTAAAGCCGTTGATCAAACTCAAGAAGGTACGCATATTGAACTTGGTGTTGAATTGGCAAGACGCTTTGGAGAGTCAAATGAAGTCATTCATGCTATAGAAGCGCACCATGACGATGTTGTTGCAAATTCAATTGAGGCAGTTTTGGTTAAATTGGCAGACACAATATCCGCAGGACGTCCCGGCTCTCGTCGTGACACTTTGGAAATCTATGTCAAACGTTTAAAAAAACTTGAAGAAATTGCGCAAAGCTACGATGGCATAAAACAATCTTATGCTGTTCAAGCAGGACGAGAGGTCAGAGTTGTTGTTGAACCTGAAAAATTCGATGACATTGCAGCTTCAAAACTTGCTCGTGACATTGCAAAGCGTATTGAAGAAGAACTTGATTATCCTGGGCAAATTAGAGTTACTGTTGTTCGTGAATTGAGAACAACTGAAATAGCAAAATAATAACAATGAACCAAATTTCAACATATAAAAATATTCTGTTTCTTGGTGATATCACAGGCAGACTCGGACGTTATGTCGTTCGTGATTTAATAGAAATTATCAAAAAACAAAACTTTAATTCAAAAGAAATTTTAGAATTTGAAGTTGATTTTGAAACGGTTAAAAATATTGATTTTTTTGTTGCAAATTGTGAAAATGCCTCAGGTGGTTTTGGGTTAACAAAAAAAAATTATGATGATTTGTGTGAATATGGGCTTCATGCTTTGACAAGCGGAAATCATATTTGGGATAAGTCTGAAATGTTTGATTATGCCAATACGGCTGAAAGGCTTGTCTGCCCTATCAATGCTCCAAAAGAACTTTCAGGTTTAAGGTTAAGATATTTTGATGTTGATAATTATAAGTTAGCTGTTTTGTCAGTTCTTGGTCGAACTTTCATGCCTCCTGTTGATTCTTTTTGGGAGATTTTGCCTTCGAAAATTGAAGAAATAAAATCAATTACTCCCAATATTTTGATTGATTTTCATGCAGAAGCAACGGCGGAAAAAATTTGTTTTGGAAAATGGGCAAGCGAACTTGGCGTTTCTTGTGTTTTTGGAACACATACCCATGTTCAAACATCTGATGAGCAAATTTTTAACAATAGAACTGCATATATTACAGATGTGGGTTTTTGTGGCCCTAAAAACAGTGTTATTGGGATGGAATTTGAAGCTTCTTTTAAAAAATTATCATTAAATCTTCCAAGTAAAAATTCCATTGTTAAAAAAGGTGTTGCTATTGCAGATGGTGTTATTGCAACTGTTGATATGATGACGGGATGTGCAATAAAAATAAGTCGTTTAAAGTTTGTTAAAAAATATAATAATGAGGAAAATGATATGAATAAAGAAAGTTGAGGAAGGATCGTGAAAATTGATTTACATATTCACACCACCTATTCAGATGGAACTTTTTCACCTGAAAAGATTGTGGATGCTGCGTTGAATTGTGAACTTGATGTTATCGCATTGACAGATCACGATAATGTTTTGTCGTACGATTTTGCACAAAAGCATTTAAATTCAATTAAAAATCAAACTGAACGCAAACTTGAAATAATACAAGGCGTTGAAATAAACACCTTGTATAAAGGATACGAAGTCCATATTTTGGGATATTTTATGGATGTTAATAACAGTGAATTTAAAAACATGCTTAAATATCAACAAAATGCACGCGTGAAGCAAACAAAAGAAATTTTAAAATTATTAAAAACCAAAGAGAATATTGATGTAAAATATGAAGATTTGAAAAAGCTTGTGGCGCAAGGTGGAAGCATTGGACGTCCTCACATAGCCAAGGCGATTACGGCAATTGGCGGCACCTCAAGTGTAATTGAAGCATATTCCAAATATATACACAGTGGTTCAAGCGTTTATGTTGAAAGAAAAACGATTTCTCCTTTTGATGCTGTTGAAATAATTTACGATGCAGGTGGAATCCCTGTTTTTGCACATCCTTTTGATGTTGATATTGCCGATAAATTAATTTTAAAGCTTATGACCTATGGCTTAAGAGGTGTGGAAGCTTATCACAGAAAACATTCGCCTGCTATGGTTGAGTATTTTTCTTCAATTGCTGAAAAAAATGGCCTTATTGTGACGGGTGGATCTGATTTTCATTCGCCAAATTTGAACAACGGACAAATTTATATGGGCAAAAATTTTGTCCCGGATTGGATTTATAATGAATTATTAAATGAAAAAAAACGTCTTGATTTAGCTTGTAAATAATTTTTATTTGTAATAATATTTAAAAAAAAGGAATATGTCATGAAAATAAAAAAAGGATTTACTTTAATTGAACTAAGTTTATTAATATTTGTAATGCTTATTATAATGGCAATTGTTCTTCCGCTTTCTTTTTCTAACACAAAAGAAAGTTATTTAATCACTAAATGGGAACGTATTTTTGAAGAGGTTAAATATTCGTTTAGCGTTTATTCATTAAATAATCGAAATAAGTTTGACCTTACATCTATGCCAAATTACTTAAATATAGATAAAACACGTCTTGATGATCCTGTATTGTCAAAATATTCTTATTCGTTCTTAAATGGAAAAAGTGTCAAAGAAAACTCAAGATATTATGTTGACAAATTCTATTTCTTGGAAGACAACACAATTATGGGTGTGAAAATGACTGATTCTTGCAAAATTGGCGAAACATGTGGGGTCATAATTTTTGATGTTAATGGAGAAACAGGGCCAAATAAGTTTGGTAAAGATGTCTTTGGTGTCAATGTTTATATTGATAGAGTTGAGGCATTTGGAACAAACTTAAGCAATAAGTTGCTCGCTTCAGACTGCAACAGATCATCCAGCGGTGTTTTTTGCTCTTTCTATTATTTACTTGGCGGTAAATTGAATTAAGATATGCAATGCAAGAAGAAAACTTCTTAAAAATTATTTCAAGTGTCATTAATGATAGCTCGCTTTTAGGCGATGATTGTGCATTTTTGTCGTGTTTTAATATGTATGCAACTTGTGACAACTTGGTTGAAGATGTTCATTTCGACTTAAAAACGACTGATGCTTTTTCTCTTGGATATAAAAGCATAGCTGTTAATCTTTCCGATTTGGCTTCAAATTTATCCACTCCAAAGTATATTCTCATTGGGTTGTCGTTGCCAAAATATGTCAATGAAAGTTTTGTCAAAGAATTTTATAAAGGGGTTGATGAAATTTGTAATAAATATAATGTTAAACTTGCAGGTGGAGATATTACCTCTTCTAAACAAATTTGCATTTCTGTTTGTGCCTTGGGGCTTGGCAATAATATTTGTGCAAATAGAAAAAATAATACACAAATTGGTGATTTTGTTTGCACTACAGGTGAATTTGGCTCAAGTGCTGTAGGATTTAGGATATTAAACAATTCCAATTTGAAAAAATCTTTTCAAAAAGAAAGTATTGATTATTTTATACAAAAGCATATAAAACCTGAACCTAGAATTTTTGAAATGAATGAAATTTTAAAAAACATAAATTCTAAAAACATTGCGATGATGGATACATCAGATGGATTGGGAGATGCTTTGTATAGACTTGCTTCGGTCAATGATGTTAGTTTGGAAATAGATTTCAACAAAATTCCCCACAATTGTGCTTTAGAAAATATATCGGAATATAACGAACTTATGTTTTGGGGTGGAGAAGATTATGAGCTTTTATTTATTATTAAAGAGCAAGATTATTTAAAACTTGATAAAAACACATTTCACAAAATCGGTGTTGTTAAAAATAAAATTGATAAAAAGCCGGTCATTATTAATTATGGTAACCAAGTTTGTGATATAATTGATGAAAAAACATATAAGAAAAAAGTATTTAATCACTTTGAGGATAAATAACATTTATGAATGTATCGGTTATATTGGCTGCCGGAGGCAGTTCTTCCAGATTTGGCAAGGATAAATTGATTGAAAAAATAAACAACGAGGAAGTTATTATTCACACTTTGAAAAAATTTTATAACTTGTCAAATATAAATGAAATAGTCATTGTGACAGCTAAACACTTAATTGAAATAATAAAAGATTTAACGAAAGATTATAAAAAAGTTAAAGTCGTTGAAGGTTCGACAAGTCGACAAAAGAGTGTTTTTAATGGTTTAAAAAATGTTTCCAAAAACACGAATTTTGTCATCATTCACGATGGAGCAAGACCACTTATAAAAGAAGAAACAATATTAAAATGTCTAAATGAAGCATTTGGCTCAAAAGCAGCAGCGGTCGGTGTCAAAACAACTGACACGATTAAACTGACCGATGAAAATATGAATATAATAAAGACAATTGACAGAAGCCTTTTGTATAACATTCAAACTCCACAGATATTTGAATATCAAACCATTTTGGCTTGTCATGAAAAACTTGTTGATAAAAACTTTACAGATGATGCTTCAATGCTTGAATATTTGAATATTCCTGTCAAAATTGTTGAGGGAGAATATTCAAACATAAAAATAACAACCAAAACAGATTTAGAACTTGCTAAAATTTTACAACTTCAATTTCTTTAAACGTTTGTTCTGTTTTAAAGGATTTTTTCTTGTTTGTTATTAAATAAGCACAATATGCACCTAAAATGGCTTCTATTTGAGTTATTGGGTATAAATTGTTACTTATGGGAGAAATGTTAAATTTCAACTTTAAAGCACTTTGCAAAAACCTGCAATCGGCACTTGAATGGTTTACATATGGTGTTTGCAAATTTAACATCATCCTAACTTGCTTGATATTGTATCTATAGATAATATTAAAATTGTCTTTAAAGTTCATAAGTGTATTTGAAAGTTTGTCAGAATAAGAATTGTGCCATTTTTTTTCTGACAATTCACTGTTTAAATCATTCAATACAGTTTTTTGAGCATTTAATTTCCATTTTGAATCAAGAAGATGAAAAGCCATAGGAAGCGATATTAATATTGAAGTAAGAGATTTATTTGAAAGATTTTCAATAAAAAAATTAAACTCTTTGACAGAATTAAACCTGTCCAAATAAGTTATGTTTAAATTTTCGTCTAATATGCAAACACCAATTTCACCGGATGGTTCGTTTGCAGGAGTCACTCCAACATAAAAATTCATAATAATATCCTTATTTACTTTATATACTTAAGTTTAGTCATGTCTTTTTTCTTCAAAGAATTATCTTTGTATAATTTTTCAAAATTTAGTTGTGTTTGTTTGTAATTTTCAAGAGTTAACAACACAAGTTTATTTATACTGAAGTAAAACAATGGCAGAAAAATAAAGACAGTGAGAATAACTATTGAAAGATGAATTAAATATTCTTTAATCCTTTTTTTACGATAATCAGAACGTGATTTTATCTGTTCAAGTGATAAAAATTTATTAATAAGACTTACTCTTTCACTAGGAGAAAAAGACTCAAAATAGTCAACATTATCATTATCAATTTGAATTACAAATTTTTTAAAATTTTGATTGTTTGAATTTGATAACAATTTGTTAAAGGAATATAATTTAAGCTCATCAGATTGTTCTGAGTTGTTTAAATTTTCGTTAAAATTATTTTCCAATATTATATCCTTGCATTTTTTTTATGATAAACTTATTCTTATATTATAGATAAATTTTAAAGATTAATCAATAAACAAACTTAAAGGAAAACTATGTTAAATATAGATCGAGAAAAATTAATTGAGAAAATAAAGAATTTCAAAAACATAAAAGCGCTTGTTATAGGTGATTTGGCGATTGATGAAATGATATACGGTGATTGTGAAAGAATTTCAAGAGAAGCCCCTGTTTTAATCCTTCAACACTCGCACACAAATGTTATTTTAGGCGGTGCAAGCAATGCTGCAAACAATTTGTCTAAATTGAATGACGGACATGTGAAAGTTGTTGGCGTTTGTGGAGATGACTATTATAGCAATGTTTTAATTGAAACCTTAAAAAATGCAAAAATAGACACTTCATACCTAATTAAAGACAAAACAAGAAAAACAATTGTAAAAACAAGAATTTCAGGGTCTTGTTCTCAATCTATCACACAACAAATTGTAAGAATAGACAGACAAACAAATAAATATATAGATGAAAATGTTGAGAACTCAATTTTGAATCTTCTTGAAAAAGCTATAAGCGAAGTGGATGTTATCATTTTGTCGGATTATCACATATGCACTTTGACAAAAAATATAATAAAAAAAGCAATTGAAATTGCCAACAAATATAATAAAATTATAGTGGCAGATGCACAGAAAAATCTTGACAACTATTATGGTGTGACATCAATGACTCCAAACCAGCCGGACACTGAAAAGTTTGTCGGATATTTTATCAAAGATGATGAAACCTTAAATAAAGCAGGTTTTGAACTTCTGAATAAAACAAATGCCCAGTTTGTTCTTGTAACTCGAGGTGAAGAAGGCATGGCAATATTTGACAAAAATGATAATGTTTATAAAATTCCGGCGTTTAATAAAACAAAAGTTTTTGATGTAACCGGTGCAGGAGATACTGTAGTTGCCACTTATTCTCTAGCTTTAGCATCAAAAATGACTCCATATGAAGCTGCTTTTGTTGCAAACATCGCTGCAAGCATTGTAATTCGTGAGTTTGGGTGCGCAACTACAAATGTTCAAACTATTTGTGAAAAAATTAAAAATATGAAATTTGATGAATTAGAAAAATCAGTAAATTAAGGAGATAGCTAGTATGTTTAAAAGTTTAAAATTGCGTAAAGTTGATATTATTATCATTTTATCAATTATTTTAATTTTATTTGTAGGAATGTTGATTGGTTTAAAGCTAAATAAATTTTCAAAAAGTCCTGTCAAAGGAGATGTAAAAATTGCATTACAAGTGTTCATCAGAAATACTGTTTTAACACAGGCAAAAAATCCAATTGTTAAAAACACTGAAAGCTATGTAACAATAAGAAACGTTCCATATTCAAAATTGACAGTTATCGATTCAGTTGCAATTCGCAAAAGTATTGTTATTCCGGTTCCAAGCCAAGGAAAACCTGCTTCTGCCGTTGATGACATTTCATTGCCTTTTCAATATGATATTATCGTTACTTTAACCGATAAAGCAAAATTGACAGATGACGGTTATGTAGCAGGCGGTAATAAAATAAAAATAGGAACACCAATTGTTTTGGAAGGATTTGACTATAAATTAAACGGTGTAATTTCAGCTGTTGAAATGCTTGATGAAAACAACAACGTCATAACTCCAAGCCAATTGAAAACAAATAAATAGTGGGACTAAAATTATATTATGAAAAACTTACAATCAAGATTTTTAGCTTTTGTTAATTTGAGTTTGATGACAATGAGGAAAAAACTTCATGGCTTTTTGACCGGAAGTTTTTTTCTTCAATATATTGACAACATAATTTTTATTCTTATTTTAGCTTTGTTTGCAATGTCATCTTTTTGTGAAACAAATGTTCTTGGCTTTGTTGCCAACGTAATTTTTACTTTAACAATTATCAAACTTTTGTTTGTAAATGGAAAAAAACTAAAAATTGATTGTATCGGCTTAACATTATTTCTATATCTAGTTTTTGCTTTTATAAGTGTTATAAATTCAACGCTTCTGCTTTCAAGTTTTAAAGGCTTTTTAAAAACTTTGACATATTTAAGCTTTTATTTTTCACTATGTGTATTTTTAAAAGATAATTATAAAAAATTACCATTAATATTAACTTTAATTGCATTTGTCGCCTTTTATGAAAGCATTTATGCCTTATTTCAAGGTTTTATCGGAGTAAGACAAATATCAACATGGCAAGATGTTTCTTTTTTAAACCCGGAAGAAGTTTTGACAAGGGCTTATGGAACACTCAAACCATATAATCCAAATCTTTTGGGAGGTTATTTGCTTGTTTGTTTGTCTTGTCCTTTAATTTTGAGTCTTTTATCGTTAGTCAAAAAACATTACAAAAAAGCGATAATCTTTGCATTGATGTTTGCTGCAATAATTGTTTCAATCATTCAAACTGGCTGCAGAGGAGCATATTTAGGTCTTTTTGCGTTTGTTTTTGGGCTGATGATTATATCTTTTAAACTTATAAACATTGAATCACTGAAACAAACTTTGAAGAAAATATATATTTCACTTGTATGCTTTTTTACAGCCGTTGTTTTTATTTACCCACCACTTCAAAAGAGAATATTATCGATATTCTTGTTGAGAACAGATTCTTCAACATCTTTTCGACTAAACGTCTTCAAATCAAGTTTTGAAATGTTCAAAGACAATTTTTTGTTTGGCATAGGACAGGGAAACACAACTTTTCGTGAAATTTATGGATTATATATGATAAGTGGGTTTGATGCACTCAGTGCCTATAATATATATCTTGAAACAGCGGTTGAAACCGGAATATTTGGTTTAATAAGTTTTTTAACATTCATTTATTTTTGTTTGAAAGAAGGTTTTAAATATATATTTGATAAATTAAATAATATAAAATATATAATAACAGTTTGTGGAACAATCTTGACACTGCTTGCAATTTTGACCCACGGAATGTTTGACACAGTGTTTTATCGTCCACAAATCCAATTTATATTTTGGTTAAATATAGCAGTTTTGACAACTACCGTTATATACAAAAGATATGGCAAATGTAAAGAAATATTAAACTGTAACTAATGAAAAACGCAATTATTTTTTATAGTTTGTTTTTATATATATAAGAAATATATAAAAGGATTGAAAAAATGTTTCCAATGTATGGCTTTGGTATAAATTTAAATAGTATGATGTCAACTTTACCACAGACGCCTGAATTTCAAAATGGTTCGGCATTTGGATTTAACGGATATAATATGAATCCGGCATTTAACCAAAAAAATATTCAAAGAGCAATGATATACGCAGGTCCTTCCGTTGATGTTTATGGAAGAAGAGAATTACGGAAAAAAGCTACAGGAGCTTGTTTTTTAGGAGTTGCAACAGCTGTTATTGCAGTGGGTCTTGCAACCTCTTCTATAATGTCAATCTTTTCAGGTAAAAAATAAGTCTAATAGAAAAAGTATCGGAATTTAATGTCATGCAAGTTTTAACTTGCATGACATTTATTTGTATTATTTTTATTTAATAATTAATAAAGAAAAAGAGATATTCTAAATAAAATATCTCTTTTAATGATATGAACAAATTAACTATAGAAATTATCAATCGCTTATATTGTTGGCTTGCCCTTCAAAATCTGATTTGACTTGATTCCATCTTGCAAGCATTGTGTCGCATTTTGCAATTTGTTGATTAAATATGGATTCTTGTTGAGCAAGGTAATTTGACATTTGATTTTGATATATAGTTGCATCTTGCCCTCCACCTTGATAGAAAATGGAGGCTGCATTTTGTTGCAAAAGTGTTAGCTCACTATTCCAATTATTTTTTTCACGAGTATACTGAACAATTTTATTTCTAGCTTCAGTTATTTGTGCTTGAATTGCCGCCATTTGGCTCATTGTTATAACCTTTCTTTATATCCTATATATATATAAAGTATATTTGAGTTATAAAATTTCACAAAATTAGTCTTTTGGGCATAAATTGTTACAAAAGTTTACATGAATTTAATTATCACGTGTAACAACTTTGTCTATCAAGCCATATTCTTTAGCCTGTTCGCTTGACATATAATTGTCGCGTTCTGTGTCTGCTTTTATTGTTTCAATATCTTTTCCTGTATTTTTTGAAAGAATAGTATTAAGCATTGTTTTCATTCTTAATATTTCTTTTGCTTCAAGTTCAATGTCGGTTGCTTGGCCTTGTGCTCCGCCTAAAGGTTGGTGAATCATAATGCGTGCTTGAGGAAGCGCCAATCGTTTGCCTTTTGCACCTGATGACAACAAAAACGCTCCCATGCTTGCAGCTTCACCAAAACATATTGTTGACACATCTGACTTTATCAAATTCATTGTGTCATAAATTGCCATCCCTGCTGTTATAACACCACCGGGGCTATTGATATACATCATAATATCTTTTTCGTTGTTTTCGCTGTCAAGCAACAAAAGTTGTGCTACAATTGAGCTAGACACTTCATCGTCTATTTCACTTCCCAATATTATAATTCTGTCACGCAAAAGCCTTGAAAATATATCAAAAGACCTTTCACCTCTTGATGAAGCTTCTATTACAGTTGGCAAGTAACTCAATATTCTCTTTTTATTTTCTTCCATAATTTCTATCTCTTTTTATTGTACTATTATTTAATTATATCACCTTAACAAGCATTTTGTCTTCAATTATTTTTTCAAATTTTGCTTCTTTTATTCCGTCAAATCGCTCATCGCACAATATATTTATATAATTGTTGCTTAAACCTTGATAAAATTCTCCTGATTTTTTTGGCTCCATAATAATTTTTGCAGTTTTTCCAAGATTTTCTTTCAAAAAGTCATCATGTTTTTTTTCGCTTAAATTTTTTATTAAATTTACACGTTCCTTTTTGTCTTTTTCACTCACTTGGTTTTCCATTTTAAAAGCAACTGTGTTTTTTCGTTTTGAATATGGAAAAACATGCACTTTTGATAGCTTGGATTTTTTTATATTATCAAAAGTTTTGTTAAAGTCTTCACTTGTTTCATCGGGAAAACCAACGATTATATCGCACCCAATGAATGCATTTGGCAAATGTTTTTTTATTTTATCTATTAAATCCAAAACTTCTTGAGCTTTGTAGTGTCTATTCATATTTTTCAATGTTTTGTCACAAAGGGACTGGATTGACAAATGAAAATGCGGACAAAATTTTTGTGAATTTGACACTATTTCAAAAAATTCATCATCAATTTCATGTGGAGTCAAAGATCCGAGTCTATACTGTTTAATATTCGTTTTTTCAATACTTTTAAGCAAATCATTTAAGGTTAAGCCAAAATCCAATCCCCACTGGCCAATGTGAATACCTGTCAGCACAACTTCACTATATCCGTTTTTTTTAAGAATACCAATTTGATTTATTATATTTTCGAGCTTATTGCTTCTCACTTTTCCCCGAGCAAACGGGATTATGCAGTAAGAACAACGATTGTTACAGCCGTCTTCAATTTTTATAGTTGCTCTGGTTCTTGAAACATGATGTACAATAAATTCCTCAAATTCATTTTCATCAAAAATATTTGAAACTTTTTCATATTTTATTTTATTTAAATATTCAAGAATTTTTAATTTTTCACCGTTTCCAAGAACGATATCAATGTTTGGATTTTTGACAGCTTCATCTTTGTGTGTTTGGCAATAACATCCAACGGCAATAACTTTAATATCTTTGTTTTTGTTTTTTAAATTATTAATATAACTTAAGACTTTTTTATCTGCATTTTCAGTCACAGTGCAAGAATTGACAACACAAAATGAAGCTTCTTTTTCAAAAGAAGTTTCACTGTATCCGTTTTTTTTCAATAGTTCTTTAATATACTCTGATTCTATTTGGTTTGTTTTGCAACCAAAAGTTTTTATAATAAATTTGTTCATTTTATCTTTGTTCACAAGGCGGCAAAGTGTTTGAAAATTCGGCTATAACTCGTGAAACGTCAGTACCACCTATCACTACTTCAAGAATAAGTTGGGAGTTTATAAAAACAGTTTCAACATATTCCATAAGGTTTATATCAAGAACTTGCAATTCAAGATAATCAGAGCCAACGTATTTTATTTTTCCGTATTCCGATTCGCCACCCCATCTTATAAATACAACTTGCTTTTCAAATTGTTTTAACTTTTGTATCAGTTTCATATATCACCTAAAATTTAATTAAAAAACAAACAATATAACAATATTATTATTTTATTTATAATAACTCAAAAGTCAATTTATTTTTTATTAAGTTGGTTGACAACTTCAACACTTACATCAGTTGCACCATATAATACACTTGAATCAGTCAATATAAGACTGTAACCTTGTGCTTTTCCGACTTGTTTTACCGCTTCTGTTATATTTGCTTGAATTTTAGTCATTTCGCTATCTGAATATTTTTTCAAATTTTCAATTTTTGTTGCCAATTCTTTTTTAGAAGTTTCTTCAATTTGCTTTGATTCCTCATTTGACTTTGCATTTCTCATTTTCAATTGAGCGTTTTGAACAAACTTATCAATTTCACTTTCTTGTGATTGAATTTTAGCATGAACACTTTTCGCATAGCTATACTGGTTCATAATGTTTGTTAAATTAACACATCCAAACTTTTCTGCAGCCATAACCTGTTGACAACAAAATATACAAGAAATACTTAAAAGTGCTAATATTTTTTTCATTTATCAAAACTCCTCTTTATCATCTTTTTTTATACTATATTATTTTTATTAAAATGTAAATAGTTAATTTTATTATTTGTTATAATAAAAAAAGAAAAATAAAAAAATGGGAGGTTCCTTTAATGACAATAATAATCGGGTGTGACCATGGCGGGTTCAACTTGAAAAATGAAATTATTCAATACTTTTCCAAAAATAAAATAAATTATAAAGACTTTGGAACATACTCAAAAGAAAGTGTTGATTATCCTACAATTGCCTTTAAAGTTGCAAAAGAAGTTGCATTCACTAATTCAAAAGGTGTTTTGGTGTGTGGTTCCGGGCTTGGCATGTCAATTGCCGCAAATAAAATCAAAGGCGCAAGAGCTGTTTGTGTCACTGATTCTTACATGGCTATATTATCAAGAGAACACAATGATGCCAACATTTTATGCTTGGGCGAGCGTGTTTTAGGGACAAATGCTGCTTTGTATATTCTCAAAACTTGGCTTGAAACTCCATTTCTTGGTGAAAGACACTTAAAACGTGTAAATATGATTAACGAATATAATTAAAAAGGATTGACATATTATGGATGAAATATTTTCTCGCAACATTTTGATTGACAAAATCCAACAGAAGGGCCAAAAAAAATTAAACGAAGCCAAAATTCTTGTTGCCGGTTTGGGTGGGCTTGGAAGTGGTGTTGTTGCCAATCTTGCTTCCATTGGCATTGGAACTTTGGGGCTTCTTGATTGCGACAAAATTGAAAAATCTAATTTAAACAGACAATTTATCCACAAATATTGTGATATTGGTGTTAATAAAACAAAATCTGCTCAAAATTGGGTAAAAAATTATCATCCGGAAATCCAAACTTGTACTTATAATTTAAAACTTGACGAAAATAATTATGAAAATATTTTTCAAAATTATGACATAATTGTGGATTGTTTTGATTCCTATGTTTCTAAGTTTTTGTTAAACCAAATTGCAATAAAACACAACAAAATTTTAATCCACGGCGGCGTTTCCGAGTTTCAAGGGCAAGTTACAACAATCGTCCCTAAACAAACCCCTTGTTTGAACTGTCTTTTTGAGGATATTAAAAATTTAAATGAATATGAAATTAAAGGTATTGTAAGCCCTATTATTAACATCATTGCCTCAATTCAAGCAAGCGAAGTTATGAAAATTGTTTTAAATTTTGATAATATTTTAAAAGGCAAACTTTTAACTTTTAATCTGCTTAATTATAAACTTAACATTTTGAACTTTGAAAAAAATAAACATTGTAAAGTATGCAGCCAAGACTAATTTTCCTTGTCGATGTATATTTCATCTAAATTGTGCAAAACACCACCTAAAGAAGTCGGGTATAGGTTTTTGACTCTGTTTCTCACAGCAACAATATTTAAAGGTGAGTATAAATAAATAAAAGGTCTTTCGTTGTAAATTATTTCTTGATATTTGTCATACAATTTTTTACGTTTGTTAAAATCTATTTCCAAACTTGCTTCATCAAAAATATTGTCAAGTTCTTTTTCAAATGGAAGAATATCTTTTTGGTTGTCATTTGATTTGCGTTTGTTAAACATATGCAAGGCTCCATATGAATACCAAACATTTTTCCCTCCGTGTGGTTCAAGAGGGCTGCCGGTCAAGCCCAAAACAACCGTATCCCATTCAAGTGTATTGGTTATTCTATTAACAAGAGTGTTAAATTCAATTGGTTTAAAATTGACTTTTATTCCAAGATTTGATAAATCCTCTTTAATCATTACACCTATTATTTCACGTTCCAAATTTCCTGCATTTGTAAGAAGGTCAAATTCAACGACATTCCCGTTTTTATCATGAAGAATGTTATTTTTGTCAAGATAAAAGCCACTTTTTTCAAGCAAATTAAGACTTCTTTTCAAATCGACTTTGTGTCCTTTTGCAATTTTTTCGTTTAAAAACACAGATTGCAAAGATTCAGCCGTAAACAAAGGAGCACCAACCCCTGAACTTACATTAAATATTATGGCATCTCTATCAATTGCATAGTCGATGGCTTCTCGAAAGTTTCTGTCGTTAAACCATTTTTGCTTTTTTTCATCAACAAAAAATTTGTCTTTTTCATTTTTTCGGTCGTTTAAATTGAAGCACAAAAACAAAGTGCTTGATGTTGGTCCTAAATTATATACTTTATAGTCTGAATTTGCTTGATTGTCAATGTATTTTGAGACATAGTAGCCATTTAGATTTATAATGTCACTTTCTTTCGATTGAAACTTTAAAAGTTCTGTGTTTTGGTCTTGCACAATTTGAAAAATATATTTATCAAGATATGGAAGTTTTTTGCCGTCTTTATTAATTACATAATAATTTGGATTTCGCTTCAAAACAATTCTTTGAGCAGGAATATACTCTTCAAGAATAAAAGCACCGCTTGTGATGAACGTATTCAAATCGCTGTTTGTGCTCAATTGAAGATTGAAAGCTTCTTCACCGGCATCTGTATATTTTTTCAAGATATGTTTTGGAGCAATCGGCACTGAAATCATTCTCAAAAAAGGAGCAAACGGTTTTGAAATAGTGAATTTTACCGTATAATCATCAAGTTTGACGACTTTGGGCAAACGACCGTCAATATACAATGAATCTCGAGTGCTTGTATTGCCAAGCCCTTTAAAAACGATGTCATTAAAAGTAAAAACAACATCATCAGCAGTTATTTTTTTCCCATCAGTCCATTTTAAGCCTTTTCTAAGATGAAAAATATATGTTTTGCCATTATCTAAAATTTTAAAGTCATAAGCAAGTTTTGGAATAACTTCGCCATTTAAAACATTTGTTGTCACAAGCGAATCATAAAGCAACTCGCCAATTTGTGAAGACGTTGCATCTCGCGATTCCCAAGGGTTAAAAGTTTTTGGACCTTCCCCAATTGTAGTCACCACCAAAGTTCCACCAAATTTGCCCAAAGGAATATTTGACACAAGATAATCAACTCCGTCAATTGTTTTGTTGGTGGGGTTTATATACTCATCATTGTTTTTTTTATTTTCGTTATCTTGTTGATTAGCCGTAAAAGCTTGAGGCTGAGTAAGTTTAACTCGTGACAACACGAATAAAAACGGCAAAATAAAAATAAATAAAACAATAAAAATTTTTTTCTTCATAATTATATTTTTACATAAACGGAGAAAAAAACATCACCAATTAATTAATATCCCATTTTCCGCATGTACCGCCCCAACGAGCTATGATATTACCTTGAACATCCTTTATCCTTGTAACATGTGAGTTGTCAGCATCTCCTTCAACAATTGTGATAACTTCGCAATTGTTAGCGCAATCGTTGCAACCATGAGTTACAGATGTGAATTTTAAGTCTGAAACTTGAAAACCTTTGAAGTTTGTTTCTTTTTCTGTATACTGATGATTTTCCATTGCAAGCAAGGCTGCGCCGATTGCTCCCATTGTTTGGTGATTGTTTGGAACGACAACTTTTGTGTTTAAAGCTTCTTCAAAAGCTTTAACCATGCCTTTATTAGTTGCAACACCACCTTGGAATGTAACTGTTGGCAAAATTTCCTTTCCTAAAGCAAGATTGCTTAAATAGTTTCTGACCAAGGCTTGACATAATCCGTAAAGTAAATCTTCCACAGGATATCCGAGTTGTTGTTTGTGGATTAAGTCACTTTCTGCAAAAACACCGCAACGCCCTGCAATACGAGCAGGAGATGTTGATTTTAAAGCAGTGTCACCAAATTGTTCAATCGGTACATTCAATCTTCCGGCCTGTTGATCAAGAAAACTTCCTGTTCCTGCTGCACAAACGGTATTCATTGCAAAATCGGTAACAATTCCGTCGCGCAAAATGATTATTTTGCTATCCTGTCCGCCAATTTCTAAAATAGTTTGAACGCCGGGAACATAAGTGCTTGCAGCAACAGCATGAGCGGTTATTTCATTTTTTATAACATCTGCTCCAATTAAGGCGCCTGCAAGATTTCGCCCTGAACCTGTTGTTCCGGCTCCCATTATTTTAAAATCAGTCGGAAGTTTATCTAAAATCCCATGCAAAGCACTTTGAACAGCATTGACAGGTCGTCCTTGTGTCCTTAACATATAATCTGCAACAAATTTGCCATTTTCATCAACCGCCGCAATCTTTGTTGTAACTGACCCTACATCAATACCCAAATATAAATTTTCTTGCATTATCCCTACCCTATAAACAATTTATTTTATCTATTCTGAACTATAACAAAAACATATTTTTTATTCAAATGTAAATATTTTGTAAAATCATACAACTTTGTATTATAATATGTCTTAAGTTATTTATTTTATGGAGTAAGTTATGACAAATGTTATAAAACTTAGTGCTTTTGGCAAAAATGATGTTCGAGGAATTTATAATGATGACATTACACCGGATTTGTTTTATTATATCGGTCGTGCTTATGTCAAGTTTGTGTGTGAAAAAAACAATATTTTGGCAAAAGATGTATGGTTGAGCGTTTGTGAAGATGCACGTTTGCACTCAAAAGAACTTTCAGAAGCTTTAATTAGAGGTATAAATTCACTTGGTGGCAATGTTGTTTATTTAGGCCTTGCACCTACACCTTTGGGATATTTCTCTGAATTTATTAACTATCCTAAAGCAATAACTCTTGATAATAAAATTTCAGGCGCTTTAATCATAACGGCAAGTCACAATCCAAAGCAATATAACGGGTTGAAAATGACTTTAAACAAAGCTTCTTTGGATGAAGCACAAATTAAAGAAGTCAAAGAACTTACTTTAAATCAAACAAACAATAAATCTTCAAATTACCGTTTTGGATTGTGTCGAAAATTTGACATAGTTTCAACCTATATTGAAAAAATATCGCAATCTTTCACAAACATTGGAAAAAATATTAAAATAGTTGTAGACAGTGCAAACGCAACAGGAGGGCTTGTCGCTCCAAAACTATATAGAGAACTTGGTTGTGAAGTTGTTGAATTATACTCAGAACCTGACGGCAATTTTCCAAATCACCACCCAAACCCAAGCGACGAGTCAACTTTGGATGATATTAAAAAAGCAGTTGTCCAAAACAATGCCGATTTTGGTATAGCTTTTGACGGTGATTCTGACAGAATTGGTGTTATTGATTCAAAAGGTAACTATTTAACCGGCGATAAATTGTTGCTCATATACGCTTTGGACATTGTTGAGGATTTAGTAAAACGTGGGGAAAAGCCGACTGTTGTATCAGAAGTAAAATGCTCTCAAGTTCTATATGATACCATAAACAACACAGGTGCTTGTGCTGTTATGTGTAAAACAGGGCATGGTTATATAAAGTCTATGATGAGAGAAACAAATGCAATTCTGGGCGGAGAAATGAGCGGACATATTTTCTTTAAAGACAGATTTTATGGGTTTGATGATGCCATATATGCAGGTTGTCGCATCATTGAAATTGTTGCAAAACATAAACTAAAAAATCCTGATTTTAAACTTGAAGATTTGCTTGAACCGTTTAAAAACACTTTTTGCTCTAAAGAAAACAGATATAAAGTTGAAAATGAATTGAAAAAGCCTATTATAGAAATGGTTAAAGAAAAAATTAGCGAAAATAAAAATTTGTTTTCGGATAAGATAAAAGATATAATAACAATTGATGGTTTAAGAATTGTATTTGACGGAGGTTTTGCACTCATTCGTCAAAGCAACACAGAACCTGTTTTCACTTTGCGGTTTGAAGCAAAAGATGAAAATACCTGCAAAAATTATGAAAAATGCATGGTAAATTTGCTTGATGAATGTAAAAAAAATATGGGAAAATAGAAAATGAATAATAAAAATTTGGTTTTAATTCTAATTATATTTTGCGTTATAACTTTGTTTTTAAACATGTTTAACACATTTAATAAAAGTCGCAATAGCCACATATTAAAAGATTATAAAAATGAAAAAATTAACAAAATTGTTTCATCAAACAAGATAGCTATCATAAGTTTAAATGGTATAATTGAAAATCGTCCTAATGATAGCTTTTCATTTTCACAACAAAATGATGCAAATTCTTTTTTAAAGGCTATAAAAGAAGCACAAACAGACAACCAAGTGAAAGGTGTTGTGCTTAAAATCAACACTCCCGGTGGCACAGTTGGAATGTCACAAAATATATACGATGCGATAATAAGATTGAGAAAAGCAAAGCCTGTAGTTGTTTTTATGGAAGATGTAGCAGCTTCAGGCGGGTATTATATTGCCTCGGCTGCCGATAGAATTGTGGCTCAAAGCGGAACTTTGACCGGCAGCATTGGAGTTATTATGTCAACACTTGATGCTCATCAATTGCTTCAAAACAAATTGCTTGTTGAACCAAATGTTATAAAAAGCGGAAAATATAAAGATATTGGATCACAATTAAAGAAAATGACGGATGAAGAAAAACAATTGCTACAAAGTATTGTTAACGATACATACAACCAATTTATAAGAGCTATAATAAATGGTCGCATTGAACGCAATGACAACTATTCAACTCCTTCAATGCAACTTGACATGGAAACTTTGACAAAATACGCAGATGGTCGTATTTTTACAGGTTCGCAAGCTAAAACATTTGGGTTTATTGATTCAAATGGTGATTTGGAATATGCAACCGAATTTGCAAAGGTCATGGCTTCCGAAAAGTTTAGAATAAAGGTTAAAAGCCTTAACGTCCAAAATTATCCCGATAAAAAAGATTTCAATTTCTATAGTTTTATTTCAGAAATGCTTAATACAAATAAAACCTCAAGTTCCATGTTGGACAGTTTAATCCCCACAAGCATGAAACTTTCTCGAAAACCACTTTATTTATGGGAGTAGAAAAATGCAAAATTTGTTGAATAATGTTTTTAATTTACTACAAACACCAAACAGAACACTTGAAGAAATAAAAGATAATATTTCTCTTTCAAATGCTTTGATAATAATATCATTCATAGCTGTTTTTAATTATATTTTACATTTAAATATTTATAATCCCAAAAGTTATGTTTTGATTTTTTTTGAAATAATTTTTGCAATTATAGGGTCGATAATTTTTTGGCTTATGTTTTGTGCGTTTTTTGGCATAGCCTCAAAAGTTTTTAACAACGATTCAAAATATCTTCAACTTTTAAGCACCTCAGCCTATTCACTTATTCCTCTAATTTTAATCTCACCGCTTCAACTTCTAAAAGATGTTTATGTGTTTGGTTATCTTTTTTCGGTTTTGTTGCAGTTGTGTGTTTATTTTTGGGTGATATATCTCTTTGCTAAAACTCTTACCTTGATTTACGATTTATCATTTAATAGAGCATATGTTTTGATTTTGCTTCCTATGTTTTGTTGGTTTATGGGAAATATTGAGCTTATTGATATAATTACCAAAATTGTTTATATGTTTAAATAAAATAAAAAAGAGGAAATATTATTTTAACAATGTTTCCTCTTTTTTTGAAGTTTTAAAAACGGCATGTATAAGTATTTATTTTAGTTTCTTTATCCTTTTGCTCTAACATTACCATTGCGATCAATATGGAGTTGACCATCATTTTCATCTATTGAATCACTTCTTTTGACACGAACAACTCTTGCATTGTCGAATGTATAATGTTGATTGCCTCTAGAAATCTCAACTTTAGGAATATTTCTAAATACCAATCTGTCTTCATTATTTAGATCTGTATCTATTTCAATACGTTGATTATTAAAAGGGTCATAGCCTGTGAATATATGAGTACCTGCAGAAAAAGTTCTACTCATTGCTGGTGCATTTTCTAGATTATAGCCGGGAGTTCCTAAAGTATGCCTAACTGTAAATATCGGATTTGGGTTATTTTGTTGAGCAGCCGGTTGAAAAGTCGGTATGTTGTTGCTATTCACAATTGGTTGAGATGCTCGTAGTTGAGATGCCCGTAATTGTGCCATTCGTGCTTCTTCTAAAGCTTCATAAGCTTGCTGAGAATAATTATGCTCTGCCAAATAGTCATTAACCATTCTTTCAGTATATCCTGGAGTTCGGATGCCCTCCTCATTTATAGGATATATCTCTTGAGGTGTTATTCCTGGGCAGTATGACGAGGGTCGTACGCTATAATGCCTTTGTTCACCAGACACTTGGTTTTGTGAATTGGTTGAGCTACCTTGATTTATAGGTTGATTTACAGGTCTATTTCCAGGTTGATGTGCCGGTTGATTTACAGGTTGTTCTTCATGTAATTCTTCTGCAACTGGTTGAGCAACTGGTTGATTTACAGGTTGTTCTTCATGTAATTCTTCTGCAACTGGTTGTGGACGCGTATTAATATTTGCTCCCAAATGTCCTACAATATGTTCATAACGAACCGGAGCAAGGTTTCCTGGTTGTGGATTGTCGTTCACTCTGTTTACAACATTCATAGCCATATCTCTTGCAGTTTCTGCTGCTTGTTGAGTCGGTAAAGTACGAGGACGCTTAAATATGTTACGTAAGTTAATGTTAAAAAACGGCATTTTTTATCTCCTTTTATTGCTAGTACAATAATATTAAAACATAAACAAAAAAATGTGCTACTTTTATAATCTTTTTTTACAAAACTTTACAAAAGTAGTTTTTGTCGTCTCTCTTTTTTGTTTGTTAATGTTACATTGTAGCATATAACAAAAAAATGTTTTAATTTGCAACAAAAAAATTTTGTTCTAATTAATTATCAAAATATGTAC
>UMLR01081528.1_pt1 | contig 31768 bp, 30 predicted proteins | sample 1966741 | NCBI WGS metagenome assembly UMLR01 (sample SAMEA4836207, study PRJEB28245) | human gut metagenome | biome: gut microbiome; material: fecal sample | place: Denmark | collected 2008 | reverse complement strand
CTTGCAGGTTTGCGCTTGGGTGTTGTTTTTTCTAACGCTCACAACATTTTAAATCTAAAAAAAGTAATAAGCCCGTATTCAGTCAACTCCATTGCCGCAAAAGCTGCTATATGTGCTTTAAACGACTCGCAGCATTTTTATGATGTTAAAAACAGAATTAATTCAATTAAAACCAAACTGTTTGAATTGCTTGAAACTTGTGGATTTGTTCCTTACAAAAGTTATGCTAATTTTCTTTTGTGTGATTTTGGCGAAAAAGCACAATTTGTTTATCAAAAATTAAAAAACAACAATATTCTTGTCAAAAAATTTGAAAATGAAACTTTGAAAAATAATATTCGCATCACAATTCCAAATGAAATTGGCTTTGAAAAAATAAAACAACTTATAAAAACAAAACCGACAGTTGTTTTCGACATGGACGGAGTTTTGATTGATGTTTCAAATTCATATAAAACTGCAATAAAACAAACTTATCAGCATTTTGTTGGTGTTCAACTTGATGAAGATGAGATAATTAAAGCCAAAAACACCGGCAATCTCAACAACGACTGGGATTTGACTCAACATTTAATAAAAAATGCAGGGCTTGACGTATCTTTAGATGACATAATTGAAAAATTTCAATCTATATATTGGGATAAAGGCAAAGGGGTTATAAACAACGAAACTTTGCTCATTTCACCAAAAGTGTTAGAAGAATTGTCAAAAGAATATCATATCGCTTTATTTACAGGTCGTCCAAAAATAGAAGCAAATCATTCGTTGAAACATTTTAATATTGACCAATATTTTGATTTGAAAATTACTATGGATGATTTGCCCTATCACAAACAAAAGCCTGATATTTTAGGTTTGACCAAAATATATAATCAAATAATGACAAATAAATTATTCTATTTAGGTGATAGTACTGCTGATATAATATGTGCAAAAAAATTCAATCAAAGTTATGATTATTGTTGCACGTCGCTTGGTGTCGACACCTATAACAATAAAGATCTCCTTTTTGATTATGGGGCAGATGAAGTATTAAACAATGCAAATGAAATATTAGAATATTTGAAAAATAATTCTGAAAGTGAGTATTAGTAAAATGGCAAGACAAATTGAAAAAATCCGCAAAACAAACGAGACAGAAATCAAAGTAAAAATGAACCTTGACGGCAATGGTGTTGGAACAATAAAAACACCAATTCGTTTTTTTAATCACATGCTTGAACAAGTTGTTTTAAGAAGCGGAATTGACTTGGAAATTGAAGCACAATCACTTGATGACAATCAACATCACCTTGTTGAAGATGTTGGAATTACTCTTGGAAATGCTATTTTAGCAGCGTTAGGCGACAAGAGAGGAATAAACAGATATGGAAGCGTTATTTTGCCGATGGATGAAGCTTTGTCTCTTGTTGCAATTGATTTTTCAGGTCGAGCGTTCTTTAAATCAAATGTTGAAATAAAACAAAACAAAACAGATGATTTTGAAACTGTTCTACTTCCTCATTTTTTTCAAAGTTTCGCTTCTTCTTCTTTATCAACATTACACATAAAAACAATTGAGGGGCAAGACCCACATCATATTATTGAAAGCATTTTTAAAGCTTTTGGCGAAGCTTTGAAAATTGCTATAAAAATAAACAAAGAAAATATAGACAAAATTTCATCAACAAAAGGAGTATTATAGAAAATGAGAGCATTAGTTTTTAATAATAAATTAGAATTAAAACAAAATTTTGAAAAACCAACGCCAAAAGAGAATGAAGCCTTAATTAAAGTGAAGCTTGTTGGGATTTGTAACACTGATTATGAAATAACAAAAGGTTATATGGGGTATAACGGTATATTGGGGCATGAGTTTGTTGGTGTGGTTGAAGAAATAAACGGCGAAGACAAAAGTTTGCTTGGAAAAAGAGTTGTTGGTGAAATAAATTTAGGTTGCAAAAATTGTGACTATTGTGCAAAAGGTCTTGAACGACACTGTCCAAACAGGCAAACTTTGGGAATTTTTAACAAAGACGGCTGTTTTGCGGATTATGTTACATTGCCTTTGAGCAATTTGCTTGAAGTGAGTGAAAAAATAAACAATGAAACGGCTGTTTTTGTTGAACCTTTGGCTGCGGCTTTGGAAATTTTAGAACAATTGCATATTAAACCTTATGAAAAGGTTTGTGTGCTAGGTGATGGCAAATTGGGACTTATTACAGCTCTTGCTTTAAATGCTTCAAATGTTGATGTGACCTTGGTTGGCAAACACCAAAATAAACTTGATATAGCAAAAGAACAAAATGTCAAAACAGTGCTTTTGGAAAACCTAAAACAAGATGACAACAAATCTTTTGATGTTGTTGTTGAAGCAACAGGACGAGTAAGTGGGTTTGAAACTTCGCTAAGTCTTGTTAAACCTCGTGGTGTTTTGGTTTTAAAAAGTACTATTGCAACCGGAAAAGAATTGAACCTTGCACCAATTGTCATTGATGAGATAACAGTTCTTGGCTCTCGTTGCGGTCAATTTGCCCCTGCTTTAAGACTTATGGAAAAAAATGTTATTGACTTTTCAAAACTTGTTTCTGCTAAACTTAGTTTTGACGATGCCATTTTAGGTTTTGAAAAAAACAAGGAAAAAAACACAATAAAAATTCTTTTGGAGATGTAAATTATGTTTGGAACAACTAAAGGCAACAGGCTTCACATTGGCGTTTTCGGCAGACGAAACGTTGGGAAGTCAAGTTTATTAAATAAACTTACCGGTCAAAAAATGTCAATAGTGTCTGACACTTTAGGCACAACAACCGACCCTATTGAAAAATCAATGGAGCTTTTGCCTTTGGGACCTTGCTTGTTTATTGATACAGCCGGAATTGATGACGTTGGAAGCTTGGGACAATTGAGAATAAAAAAAACACTAGATGTTCTTCAAAGAACTGATTTTGCAATTCTTGTCACTGATTTTAACGGTTTTGGTGAATTTGAAATTGAATTGTGCAAAATGTTTGAAAAACAGAAAATACCGTATTTCGTTGTTATAAACAAATGTGATATTCAAAACCCAACAATAGATGCAATCAATAAAATAGAAGAATATACAAAAAATCCATTGTGCATAAGTTGTGAAAAAGATGAAAACATAACTTCTTTATTAAAATCTAAAATTATTGAAAATGTGCCTGATGATTTAATTTCAACAACAAATGTTCTTGAAGGAACAGTTTTTGAAAATGATGATGTTGTTCTTGTTATTCCAATTGACAAAGAAGCTCCAAAAGGACGAATTATTTTGCCACAGGTCCAAACAATAAGAAGTATACTTGATTTAAACGCAAAGGCTCATGTTGTGAAAGAAACTCAGCTAAAAGAATTGCTGGATGATTTAAAAGAAAAAACAAAAATTGTAATAACCGACAGCCAAGCGTTCAAAGAAGTTTCTCAAGTTGTACCAAAAAATATTCCCCTCACTTCATTTTCAATTCTTTTTGCACGCAATAAGGGTGATTTGAAAACTTTTTACCAAGGTGCAAATAAAATAGACAACCTTAAAGACAACGACAACATCTTAATTTACGAAAGTTGCACACACCATCCCATAAAAGACGATATAGCAAGGGAAAAAATACCTAAGTGGTTAAAACAATACACAGGAAAAAATTTGAATTTTGATTATCACGTTGCAAAAGGATTTGAAGACAACATTTCAAAATATTCTCTTATTATTCAATGTGGCGGTTGCATGACAAACAAAAAAGAGATATTAAGTCGCATAAGCAAAGCAAATGAACTCAATATCCCAATTACAAATTATGGTCTTGTCATTGCAAAGTGTTTAAAGATTCTCAACCGTGCAATTGAACCATTTGTTGATGAAACTTTAAACAATTAATGTTGTCCTATGCTAGGATATTCATAAAACCCACCATAACTAGTCACTTTAATTTCATCTGGTGCAACTAAACCAACACTTGGAAATTCATAACCTGAATATTTTGGATAATCTGATTTTTCACTGTTTGATGTAACTAAGCCAACACTTGGGAATTCATAACCTGAATATTTTGGATAATCTGATTTTTCACTGTTTGGATTTAACAACTTTACTTCTTTATATTCATATAAAGAAATTCTGTTTTTATCATACTCTTCTTTTGTGTATTTTTTAACTTGTGGGTCAATTAAGCCTTTTGCTTTGTGTTCAAACACCGGTAATTTAACACTTTTGTTAATAAAACTGTTAGCAGAAGAAACATTTTTCATTTTTCTATCCTTATTAAAATACTACTCCTAAATTATATTACAACATAAATGTTAGAATTACTATACTTGATTTTTAATATTTTACTATAAAAGAATTTATATACATGCCAAAATAGAAAAACAAAGAAAACATGTACAACAAAACCGATAAAAAAAGAATGGTTGGAAGATGTAGTAATACAGGCAACAAAAAAAAATTTGCTAACAGACAAAACAATTGATTTTATAAGTGATTGCATAATTGAATTACAAGAAAAAGCTACAGACACAACAGCTTTAGACTCAATAAATAACCAAATAAAAGGGGTAGAAAGCAGTATAAAAAACGTAATGTCAGCAATTGAAGCCGGTATAATAACGGATACAACGAAAGAGCGCTTGTTGGAATTAGAAACACGTCAAGCAAAACTACAATCACAAAAGCGTATAGAGAGTAAGAAAATAAAAAGTCCAAAAATCTTAAAAGACCAAATAGTATATTGGTTAGAAAAGTTCAAAGAAGGTGACATAGACGATGAAGCCTATAGAGAACAAGTTATCAATACCTTTGTAGATACAATCGTACTATTTCCGGATGTACTAGCAATAGCATATAAGTATAGTGGTGAAAACGACATCATAGATGTGGATTTGAAGGCATTAAAAAACTCATCCGACAGTGTTCGGATGAGTGTCATAAACTGGAACATAGGGGATTTGAACCCCTGACCCCAACACTGCCAGTGTTGTGCGCTACCAGCTGCGCCAATGTCCCAAATAACTATAACTATTGTATTACAAAAAGAAAATTTTCCAACTAACATTATATTTTTGTAAAAAAATGTTAACATTTACCAGTTTTACTAGCAAATTTTTTTTTTATGGTTTTTAATACATAAGTAAAGGAATGTTTATGGAAATAAGTCGAAATAATTTTAACGGAAATGTGTGTTATAATTCTATACCAAAGCAAAGCGCCAAGAGTGTTAAGAATGACAAAACATCTTTTAAAGGACTTGACGGTTTGGTCGTTGGAACAATGGATGCTATCGAACGAGGAGGAATGGCGGCTTCTTTTACAATTCAAGACATGCTAGGTACAAATATACCTAGAACACTAACTGCTCTTGATAGAAATAGAGAAGAATTGGGACATCCAAATTATGCACACGCAGGAGAAGTGGCAATTCGTGAATTTGTTACAGGACCTTTGTTGTTTTTGGTTCCTGCCGCTATTTTAAAGGCTTCAACAATATGGCATAAAGCAGGTGAAGTTTCAGTCAATACAATAAACAGTTTAAGTGATATTTTGCCCGAAACTTTGAAAAGTGCCAAAAATTTAAGCGATGACAAAGCTTTAAGTACTGCATTTTATCAAGATGTATTTAAAAATATACTTGAAAATGCAAATTACAAAGGGACTGACCTGCAAAGCAAAGCAAAAGATTTTGCTTCACGATTTGAAGAAGCGTTGAAAGCTCCTAAAAAAGGGTTCTTTAAAAGATTACTTAACAAAGCACAAGAAGGGTCAAAAGATGATATTTTAAGTAAACTTGGCGATGACATTACAAGAATAATCAAACAAAATTCAGACGACGCTTCAAAGGATTTTGTCAAAGTTACGGTTGGAACAAAAAATAAATTTGGTCGAAATATTTCAAAATTTTTTGGGGAACTTGCCAATTATACAAAAGATATGTCAAATAGTGTGAAAAAATCACAAAAATCATTTGATTCCGAAAAATTTGTCAAAAGATTTAATAAATCAAGAAGCATATTTCGAGTGTTATTAAATCTTTTAATGACAGCAGGCACTATAGCTGTTGTTTCAAATGTTCCAAAATTATATATGCGAAGCAAAGAAAACCCTGCTTTGGCAGGACTAAAGCCACAAAATCAAGAAGTTTCAGACAATAACACTACACCTCAAAAGGAGGTTTCAATTGAAGGTCAATAATACTCAAACAAATATATATAATAGAAATATAAAACAAAATATTAAAGCAAAAACAACCAATGTTGCTTTTGGAGCAAATCCAAGCAGTTTTTGGCGCAAACTTAACCAACAACTTGAGTATTCAGGTGTATCCATGCCTGTTTTGGTTTTGGGGATTGTATCATTTGGTGCTATTTTGCTTCCACGTTTGATTAAAGCTCGTGACAACACAGAACGCGCTGAAATTATCCAAAGGGATGTCATTACCATTCTTGTCATGATGATGGGATCTTTTTCTATAAGAAACATCATGTCTGCATTATCTGCTAAGAAATCGGGTTATGCTTTGCTTGCAGGTGATCACAAACAAAATGCTTTTTTTAAAATGTTAAACTTGTTCAACCCACTTGGCTCAACAAATATTCTTTCAAGTTCTCAACTTGTGTCAAAATATAGCAAAATTGATGACTATAAAGAAGGTTTTTACGGATTTTCGAAATTTTTAAATGATAATGGAGGAAATGCAAAAAAATTCTTTTCATCTGATAAAAAATTAAAGGACATGGTTTCTAATTTATATAAAAAATATAAACCTCAAAAAGGAGCAGCTGATTTTGAAAAAGCTTCAAAAATTGATGTTGCGGAAATGTTTAACAATATTAATAAATCAAACGATAAAGCAACAGCTTTAAAAGATCTAACAAGTTTGTTTGAAAAGCCTGATAACAATTTTGTAAAAAAGGCTAAGTTTATGAACAGTTTGTTTGATTTCTTGTCAACATTTCTGTTTGTTCCATTGTTGTTGGGTGTAGCGTTGCCAAAATTAAATGAAAAAACTGTGAAAAAGATGGTTCAAGAAGAACAAAATACATTGAACAACAGCAGCAACAGACAAGCTTTGTCTGTAAAAGCTTAATTGATGCTTTCAATCAGTTTTGAAGCCTGTTCAAAAATAACATCTGAAAGTTCTTCAACGGTGTCGTTTTCCAATCTGGTGAGCTTTTTAATATTGTCGATATTTTTATTGGCATAGTCACAACGCGCAATAATATCAGCATATGTAACAAGACTTACAACATTCGATACAGATGACTGAAGGGGTGAATGATGGTACTTTATACAGTTTGCAATAATGACAGGTAATTGCCATTTTTTAGCAAGCTTAAACCCAACATCAGTGTGAGTTGTGCCAATTAGTAGGTTTTCCACCTCAAGTATATTATTCCCTTCTGCAACAAGTGTTTTAACTTTGTTATAGGCTATTGGCGATGAATGATTCAAAACAATTTTGCCAATGTCGTGCAAAAAAGCGACAACAAAAGCATCTTCAGGTTTTATTATATTAACTTTTTTAGCTAGCATTTCACAAGCAACAGCCGAAATTATTGAATGTTCCCACAAATCTCTTCCACCTCGAGAGGTAAGCATGGGCTTCAAAGTTATTGCTATAACAGTTTTGCGTATTTCATTAAAACCCAAAAGCGATATTGCGTTTTGGATTGAAGTTATTTGTTTTGGAAGGCCATAATATGCCGAGTTCACAAGCTTTAAAACCTCAGTGGTTAAAGAATGATCATATGATATAATTTGTGCAAGTTCTTTTAAGCCTGAATTTTCAGTTTTTATTATATTTAAAGCCTTCATAACTACATTTGGCATAGCCGGAAGAGCATCATATTTATTTATTATATTTTGCATATTATTATTCATTTTTTACACCTGAATATGTTTTTTTATTGATAAAATACTTCCACCAGCTGCAAAGATAATTGCCATAATAAAAATAGCAACAGAAACCAAATTGTTGGCAAACACAGGCGAAGGAATCATGAAGAAATGATGAACATTGCTCAACCCGTTTTGTATTGCAGACATTGGTACAAGCGAAATTATAGCACTTAAAAACCCGTATATAGCCCCCTGAAGAATCAAAGGAGTTCTTATATACCAATTGCTCACACCCATAAGACGCATTATTTCAATTTCATCTTTCCTTGATTGTATAACAAGCTGAATCGTGTTGTTTATTATGGTTATTGTCAAAATGGCCGCAATAATTATAACAATAATCGTAACAGTTCTGACAACAGAATTAAATATTTCCATTTTTTGCGCTATATCTTTTGCATAGTTCAAATCTTCAACACCGTTTAATGTTTTTATTTTCTGAAAAACAACTTCAAGATTTTTCGGCTCATCAATTTGCACATGAATAGTGTCAGGAAGTGGGTTTTTGATGTTTGGCATGTCCATTTCTTTTCTCAATTTATTCCAAGATATTTCTTTTGGGATAATTTTGGTTGATTTTACATTATTTATATGAGAAATTGATTCTGCAAGCATTCGTGTATCGTATTGTGGTTTCACGTATACAGAAAGCTGCAACGAGTTTCCGATTGCCTGTGCAAAAGTTGACACTGAAATTGAAGTTCTAAACAATGCACCAAAGATAGTTAGTATGGCAACAAGCGTTGAAATTATTGCCAAATTGACCCAACCTGTGCGTTTTATGCTGTATAAAGCTTCCATGACTATACGATAAATGATTCGCAACTCTGTTATAAGATCTTTTGGAATATGAGGTTTTACATGTTTTTTAATAGTATTTCGTGTATTACTCATATGTACCGCCTAACTCATCTCGCACTATTTCGCCATTTTGCAATGTTATTACTCTTTTTCGAAAATGGTTTACCATTGCTTTATCATGTGTTGAAATAATTAATGTAATGCCTTTTAAATTTATTTGTTCAAGAATTTGCATAATTTCAAGTGAATTTTTAGGGTCTAAGTTTCCTGTAGGTTCATCGGCTATAAGCAAAGGCGGCCCATTAACAATTGCTCGAGCAATTGATACACGCTGTTGTTCTCCACCTGAAAGTTCACTTGCTTTTGCTTTTATTTTATTATCCAAATCAACTATCTTTAAAGCGCCCAAAACTCTTGCTTCAATTTCTCTTGAACTGTAGCCCAAAGTCCTTATAACATAGGCTACATTGTCATATACGCTCTGATTGTGAAGCAATTTATAATCTTGAAAAACAATCCCCATGCAACGACGCAAATTTGGAACTTTATAATTTGGCAAATTAGCAACATTGACATTTCCGATGGTTACAACACCGTTTGAAGGTGTTTCTTCTCGGTACAAAAGCTTCATCAATGTCGACTTGCCGGCGCCTGATGCACCGGTTAAAAATACAAACTCTCCTGCATTAATATTTAAATTGACATTTTTTAGTGCATATGTGTTTTTATATTTTTTTGATACGTTTATTAATTTTATCATATTTTTTAAGTTTCACTAAACCTTTTTACACTTATATTTTACACTAAATATTTTTTTATTTCATTTGCAATTTGTTTTGGCATCAAATTATAATATTCAAGCAATCCGTCAGGCGTTCCAGATTGCCCAAAAACATCATTGACTCCAAATTTTACAACCCGACAAGGATAATCAGAAGCACAAACAACATCACAAACAGACGAACCAAGTCCACCTATAACAGAGTGGTTTTCCAAGGTAAATATAGTTTTTTGTTTTTGAGCCGCTTTTATAATGCTTTCTTTATCAATCGGCTTTATCATGCCAATGTGCATAACTTCAATATTTAAGCCTTTTTCTTCTTTTAATATTTTTGCAGCTTCGATTGCATTATAGGTGAATTCACCTGTTGAAATGATAGTCGCATCATTACCTTCCAACAAAGTGGACGCTTTATATGGATTAAAACGATATTTCTCGTCTAAAACATCGCAAACATCACTTCTTGATAATCTTATATACATAGGTTTTTCATAGTTCAAAGAAAATTCAAGTATTTTTTTTGTTTCAAAAGCATCACAAGGTGAATAAACCATCATATTAGGAATAGCTTTCATGATGGCAATATCTTCCAATGCCTGATGAGAAGCCCCATCTTCACCAACTGTCAAACCGCAATGTGTTGCAACAATTTTGACATCTAAATCATTATAACACAAAGTATTTCGTATTTGTTCCCAAGCTCGACCTGTTGCAAACATTGCAAATGAAGACACATAGGCTTTTTTGCCTGTAAGACTGAGGCCGCAAGCTTGTGTAATCAAATTTTGTTCGGCAATTCCCACGTTGAAAAACCTGTCAGGAAACTTTTTTGCAAATATACTTGTTTTGGTAGAACAAGATAAGTCCGCATCCAGAACCACAATGTTTTTATTTTTTTCACCAAACAATGCAAGCGTCTCGCCATAAACATTTCTCATCGATTGTTTGTTCTTATTGTCATTTAAAATATTTTTCATATTTGTTTACTTAAGCTCCTCTATTGCCTTATCGTATTCGCTTGCATTTGGCGCTTTGCCATGCCAATCTTTGTTTTCACTCATAAACGAAACACCGAACCCTTTTTTTGTATTTGCAATTATACAAGTTGGTTTTCCTTTTGACAATTTAGCTTTTTCATAAGCATTAATAATTTGGTCATAATTGTGTCCATCAATTTCAAAAACATTCCAATCAAAACTTTTAAATTTTTGGCTCAAGTTTGAAAGCGACATAACTTCATCAGTTTTGCCATCAATTTGTAAATCGTTTTTATCAACAATTGCTATTATGTTGTCAAGTTTGTTGTGAGCGGCGCTCATAACTGCTTCCCAGACACTACCTTCTTGAAGTTCGCCATCACCAAGCAAAACAAAAACTTTTGATTTTTCATTTTTATCAAGTTTCAAACCCAATGCAATTCCATTTGCAATAGATAATCCTTGTCCCAAAGAGCCTGTTGACACTTCAATGCAATCTAAAAATTTTTTGGAAGGATGCCCTTGAAGTTTTGAGCCAAGTTTACGAAAAGTTTTAAGTTCTTCTTTTTTTAAATATCCAAATTGGGCTAAAACGGCATAATACAAGGCACTTGCATGACCTTTTGACAAAATAAATCTGTCTCGAGAACAATAATCAACGTCATTGTTCTTTTTGTGGTTTAAGCTTTTAAAAAACAAAGTGAGCAATAATTCAACCGACGAAAAAGCACCGCCAATGTGTCCGCTTTTTGCATTATACACCATTTCCAAAATATCAATACGAACTTCATTCGCCATTGATATCAATTTTTGTTTTTCATCACTTGTCAAACAAACTTCATTTTTCACCATCAATTGCTACCACCACTTTCTTTCAACATATTATTTATTATAACCTTTATTATAAACAATGGCAAAGTTGGGAATATACGTTTAAACCTGCTTGGTTGCGAAACAACTCGGTATAACCACTCAAGCCCGAGTTTTTGAAAAACAACAGGGGCTCGTTTGACATATCCGGACCAAACATCAAAGCTTCCACCAACACCAATAAAAACACAACCTTCCATTTTTTCTTTTAAATCTTTTATAAACATCTCCTGCTTTTTTCCACCCATTGCAACAAGCACAATTTTGGGAGAAATTTTTATAATTTCTTCTTTGATAAGACTTTCTTCATTTTTGTCGAAAAAGCCGTTATGACAATAAGTTATGTTTAAATTTGGTATTCTAAGTTTTAAATTTTCGCAAGTTTTATTAATAATTTCATCTTTTGAACCGATTAAAGCAACTGGATAGTTAAGTTTTGCCGCTTCTTTTAATAAATTGAAAGCAAAATCGACTCCCGGAATTCTTGAAGCGTTTTTGACTCCACTTAACTTTAAAGCAAGCATAACTCCCACACCATCAGCAATTGTGAGATCTGCAGATTTAAGCGTAGATTTTAATTCCTCATCTTTGTTTCCGGCTTGAATAATTTCCGGATTTATAGTCACAATGTGGGTGTTTTTGTTTTCTTGAAGCCTTTGGATGGTCAATTTAAGTGCATCATGAAAATTAATAATATCAACATCAAAACCTAAAACATTAAATTTTTTTAAATGCATTTTATTGTTCCGCTAAACTTTATAATTTTTATTATTTTAGCAGATTTTGCAATATTTAACAAGACATAGCAAAATAAATTAAGATAAATCAAGCCAAAAGCTTAAACATTTGCAAGTCCGATTTTTGACAAAACTTCACGAAAATCTTCATACAACATTTTGGCAAATTTAGTTGTATCGATTTGAGAAGCAACAATAGCCATCAAATCGTCAGGGAGTTGAGTGACCATATTCAAAAGATTTTTTTGTTCAAGCACTGCCATATTTTTAATAATTTCTTCTTTGTCAAGTTCCCTATAAGGATTTGTCAATGCTTCAGGTGAGAATTCTTCATAAATTTCAGGTTTTATCCTTCCCATGTGAAAAATCATAGTCATTTTGCCTTCAGGTTCCAAAACTTTCATGGCGCGTTTGAAAGATTTGTCATCAAAACTTGCAACATTTGCCACTATTTCGTCTTTATTTGGTTCAACAAGAGGCATTCCTGTTATTGTTTCGTACATTTGAAACAATATTTCATCCGGAATTTTGTCCAAATGCTTCACCATATCTTCTTTTTTGACCTTGTCACTGTCAAAAAATTTGTTCAATTCTTTTTCATTTGTAAGTGACAAGAATTTTTCAGGAGAAAATTTGTTAAACATCATCTTTGTCAATTCTTCTTTTGGCAAATCCTTCATCAAATCAAATAAAGCATCAGTTGTATAAAAATTCAAACCGACAATGAGTTGTTCATTTTCAAGCATTGGCATGATATTTTTCAAATCTGTTGAATTAAGATTTTCTAATATTGCAGTTTTGTTTTCATAATTGTCAAGCCTAAAAAACTCAATCATTTTTTGTGGGTTTTGCAAAATTTCTTTGTCAAACTCTTGGGCTTTTTTATTTCCACTTGCCGCTTCCAAATCAATGATTTCTTCAACTGATTTATTTTCATATGCTTTTAAGCGTGAAGCAGGGATATTAAAAAGTTGAGTCAACATATATAAATTTATGTTCAAATCAATCATTTTTGTGTTTAACTCCGAAATTTTTCAAATACTCTTATTTATTATAAGTATTTTTGTTAAAAAATATTGACTTTTTATATACTCAACTTAACAAAAATTTACATTTTGTCTTTAAATAAATTTAAGTAACAAGCGAAAAATCAAAATGTATTTTCTTCTCATTATTCTAAAATTAAAGAATAAAAATATATAAACTTTCTTGTTAATTGCGACAAAACCTGGCGTGAAACAGATTAAAACATAAATTTTTTTCTCTCCGCTTTATTATAGGAGTATTTTATAGCAGCTTCGTTTACTTAAAATAATCCCTATCCTTTATTTCATCGGGTAAAAATTGCTGCTTGTGATCATAGTCAAGGTGTGAATAAAAATATCCTTCACCATATCCATATTTTTTTGCATCTTTAAAGTGTGCATCTCGCAAGTGCATTGGCGGCAGATAGTCTTTGCCTGAACGAATGTCGTTTATTGCTTCATCAATAGCCATAATTGTTTGGTTTGATTTTGGCGCATTTGCTATATAAATGACAGCCTGGGCAAGAGGAATTCTAGCTTCCGGCAACCCTAAAATCTCAACGGCTTTGTGTGCATTTATTGCGATATTTAAAGCATTTGGGTCTTGGTTGCCAACATCTTCACTTGCTGTAACTATCAAACGACGAGAAATAAACCGCGGGTCCTCGCCTGATTCTATAAGCTTTGCAAGGTAATATATTGCAGCATTTTTGTCACTTCCTCGAAGACTTTTTTGAAAAGCAGAAGCCAAATCATAATGCTCTTGAATAGAATATTTTATATTCGTCTTCTGGGCAAGTCTTTCAAGCTCTTCCATTTTTATATATCGTTTTTCTTTTTCAAAAGATGAGGAAAAATACGCTTTTTCAACAAGGTTCAATGCACTTCTTGCATCACCATTTGCAAAACGGCTTATAAAATCAACAATTTCGTCATCAAAAATGACATCACCATATTGATTGTTCAAATAGTTAAACCCTTTTAAAATTATTTTTTTTATGGACTCATCATCTATTTTGTTTAGTTGTATAACTGATGTTCGTGAAAGAAGCGCACTATTGACTTGAAATGATGGGTTTTCTGTTGTTGAGCCTATTAAATATAGAAGACCTGATTCCAGATGTGGCAACAGTGCATCCTGTTGGGTCTTTGAATATCTGTGAATTTCGTCAATAAATAATATGGTTTTCCTGTTGTGAATAAGGTTTTCTTTTGCACTTGAAACTACATCTTTTATATCTTTAACACCTGATGATGTTGCAGATAATTCAACAAAACAAGCATTTGTATAATTTGCAATCAACCTTGCAAGGGTGGTCTTTCCACACCCCGGAGGACCAAAAAATATAAAAGAAAACAAGCGTTTTGATTTAAGTAGATTTAATAACGGAGAATTTTTTGATATGACATTTGTTTGACCTAAATACTCTTCCAAAGTTTTTGGTCGCAATATTTGAGCCAATGGCTCCTGTCTGTTTTCGTTTTCAAGTTGTGTAAATAAATTCATTTCTTTTTACCATTTTTTATAATAATATAATAACATTAATTTATATATTTGAGGAGTTTTTAAAAATGATAGATGTTGACTTTAAAAGTGTAAATATAAAACGAGTGTTGACACTTGCACTTTGTTTGTATCTTATTTATTTGATACCAAGTTTGATTGTTGCAAGCATTTCAAAAGGGACTCCAAAATGCAGTTGTTGCAAACACAAAACGCAACTTACCTTTTGGACTTGTCAATTGAACAGTCAAGAAGATTATTTTAAAAAGCTTATCAAAAAATTTGAGCTTGAAAACCCTGATATAAAAGTAAATTGGGTTGATGTTCCATATCAAGAAGGGGAAAAGAAGGTTTTGGCGGCTTTGCTTACAGATAATCCGCCGGATTTAGTCAACCTTACATATGATTTTTCCATGACTCTTGCACACAAAAAGGCTTTGGATGAAATTCCCGAAGTTTGTTTCAAAGATTATGTTAGTGAAATAAAAAATTCTTTGAATTATGAAGGAAAATATTATGCCATACCTTTTTATGCAACTTCTGCTGTAACCATTGTCAATTCTGATTTGTATAAAAAATCTAAATTAAATAAAAAAATAACAACTTATGATGATGTTTTTGCAAATGCAAAACAGGTTAAACAAAAAACTGGCAAATACATTATTTTTCCGACATTGACAGAAAATGACACAGTTTTAAAATTGTTAAATAAATATGATATTGATAGTTCTAATTTGGCAAGTGAAAAAAGTAATTATATTTTTAAAGAATTTAACAGATTGTATAATAATGATTTGATTCCTAAAGAATCAATCACCCAAGGGCACCAAGAGGCCCTTGAACAATATTTAAGCGGACAAACCATGATGATTGTTACAGGTGCCAATTTCTTAAACATCATTCGTGAAAATGCTTTAAAAGTTTACGAAAAAAGTGAAATATATCCTCAACTTAAAGGTGACAACGGCAAATATGACTTTTCACTTATGGATTTGGCAATTCCTGTTAAATCAAAACACAAAACTCAAGCGATACGTTTCGCGATGTTTTTGACAAATGAGAAAAATCAGTATGATTTGGCACAAAAAACCTCAATTTTGCCTGTAAACGAACTGGCTTTGGAAAGATTTATAAAAAACTTAAGTAAAAATACGACAAAATCAAACTTAGCCCAATTGATAAGCGCAAAACAGTTGAATAATTTGTCACAAATTCCTTATTTGGGTGAAAATAAAAAAGAAAAAATTGAAATAATAAACATGTATGTGCAAAAAATATTGTTTGAAAAAAATGAATATAAAATCAAAAATATACTCCAAACGGTTGAAAATAAAGTAAAAAGCTGTAAAAAATAAAAAAATACTTGTAATATTTAGATTTTAAGTATACAATGGATACATGATGTTTAATGGTGCATTATGATAAATGTTTATTAAAAAAAGAGGAGTTTGTTTGCACCTTGAAGTTTAAAAAATGAGATATGTATTTACACTAAAGAAAAAGAATAAAGGGAATTTGGAAGATAAATGTATACTAATAAATGTATAAAATGTGGTTGTGAGTTTGAAACAAAAAATCCAAAAAGAGTGATATGTCCGAATTGTTTGTATCCTGAAAGAAAGCTTGGGGCAACTTCTGATGATGGTCAAACATCCGGAAGTGGTCAGGAAATGGCACCAAGAACATCATATAGCAGTTATTCAGCAGGAAGTGACCATCCAAATAGTTATTCAAGCCAAAGAATGTCAAGTGGCGGAAATTACAACCGACAAAATTCAGGCTATTCAAATCAAAGATATAACAACAACAATAATTACAATAAAGCCTACAATTCTCAGTATCGCAGAGATGGTCAAAATAATGGAGGCTATAGAAATAATTCTTATAACTCTGCTCAAAGACCTTATGGGCAAAATCAAAGAAGACCTCAACAAAGATCCTATAATCAACAACGCGGTGGAGGCTTTAAGCCAAGATTTCAGCAAGGTTCAAAACGCGACTCTTCAAAACGTTTGTTGATTACAAAAGAACAAATGCTTGAGATTGAAAATTTGTATAAAGCAATGTTGCCTTTGCCAAACCACGATGCTTATGAGGTTATTGCCGAAAAATTAAACATTGAACCAAGGAAAGTATTTTTTGGTATAAACCTTATTCGTCAAAAGCTGATGTTGCCAAAGTTGAACTTCCCAAAACGTAAACTTGCGGTGACAGAAGACCAAGTTTTTGCTATTAAAAATTTGTATGAGCCTTTGTTGCCATTGCCACCTATAGGTTGTCATAAAATAATAGCTGCACAGTTGAAGATGGATGAATGGCGCGTTCACGTTGGAATTGGTGTAGTTCGTCGCCAAATGGGGCTTGAAAGATGGAATTTGGAAAGAACTGACATTCCGGAATCTTTAAGAGAAAAAGAGGCTCAATCTAAAATTCGCAAAGCTGAGAAAAAAGCAGCTGAAAAAGCTAAAAAAGCTGAATTGAAAAAGCAACGTGAACTTGAAAAAGCTCTTAAGGAAGAAGAAGCTAAAAAACAAGGTGAAATAGAAGCAAGTGAACAGGCGGTTATAACTGAAACAGCTTCAAATGAAGAAGTCGTTGAAAATAAAACTTTAAATGAAGAAGGTGTTATTATTGCTGCTCATTCTGATAGTGTTGAAAACGAAAATGATGAGCAAGTTAAAGAAACTACGACAAAAACAAGACGTCGTGTTGTCAAAAAAGCTGAACCTACGGAGGAATAATGCCGGAAAATGATTTTATTTCTGTTGCTAAAATCCTCAATTTTCATGGGATAAAAGGCGAAGCACGAGTCGGTTATTCTGTTGGCAATGAAAATAAATTAAAATCATTGAAATCTCTTTTTGTCCACTTTCAAAATGAATATTTAGAATTAAAAATAAAAAGTTTAAGATTCCATAAAAAATTTGCAATTATTAAATTTGAAAACATCGATACTGTCAATGATATTGTTAAATTTAAAGGGTTAAATCTATACATTAAAAAGAGTCAGGCTATTGAAAATTTAGAAGAAGATGAATATTTAATTTCACAACTTACAGGTTTGAAAGTCTATGACAAATTTGGATTGTTTTTGGGTGTTGTGGAAGAAGTCGCCGAAAATAAAGCTTCAAGTTTACTAAGTGTTCGGTATAACGAAGACAACAAATTATACTTTGTTCCTTTTGTTAAGCAGCTTGTTTTAAAAGTGGATTTAAAGGAAAAATTTATTGTTGTTGACAACATTAAAGGATTAATTGGGCAATAAGTATGAAATTTAATATTTTGACTTTATTTCCACAAATGATTAATGACTATTTAAATTATAGTATCTTAAAACGAGCTTGTGAGAACAATTTAATTTCTGTTAATGCTATAAATCCACGAGATTTTACAACAAATAAGCATAAAAAGGTGGATGACACGGTTTATGGTGGGGCTGCAGGCATGTTGCTTCAAGCGCAACCGTTTGTTGATGCGTTAAATTCAGTAGAAAAAGAAGAAAACAGCGAAACGATAATTATGTCACCCGACGGCGAAATTTATAATCAAAAAATGGCTTTTGAGTTTAGCAAACTAAACTCTTTAAATATAATATGCGGCCATTATGAGGGGTTTGACGAAAGAATTAAAATTATAACAAAGGCTCGTCCTGTTTCAATGGGTGATTATATAATGACCGGCGGAGAATTGGGAGCTTTAAGCATAATAGACAGTGTATCACGTTTAATTCCTGAAGTTTTGGGCAAAGTTGAGTCTTTTGAAAATGAATCGTTTAGTGAATATTTGCTTGAAGCACCCCAATATACTAAACCAAGGGAATTTATGGGGTATAAAGTTCCTGAAGTATTATTAAACGGAAATCACAAAGAAATTTATCGATTTAAACGCATTGAACAAATTAAAAAAACAAAAGAATTGCGTCCTGATTTGTTTGAAAAATTTTTAGAATCTGATTTGTCAAAAGATGATGTTAAGTTATTGACCGAGTTAAAATTATTATAGTTAAATTTACATAATTTAACGTTTTTGAATTATATTTTTGAAATAAGCATGTTTATAATATAATGTTACTATAGTTTATATTTAAGGTTGAACACATTGAATAATTCAAAACTCACATTATGGATATTTATAGCTTTGGTGCTTGGAATAATATTTGGTTGGTTAGCACCAAGTATGGCGATAAAGTTCCAACCACTGGCTGATATGTTTTTGCGAATGGTGAAAATGATAATAGCCCCATTGTTGTTTTCAACATTGGTTGTTGGAATAGCAGGTCACGGAGATATGAAAAGTCTTGGTAAAATAGGCTTAAAGACTTTAATATACTTTGAAGTTGTAACAACATTGGCTTTGATAATCGGGTTGATGTCCGCGCACTTTTTCAAACCGGGGCTTGGATTTAATTTGCAAGCACAAGCTTCTCAAATGCAAGCGGTTAATCAAATGTCACAAGTGAGTGCACACACATCAGTTTCTGATATGATAGTGCATATCGTTCCAACAAGCATAGTGCAAGCAATGTCAGAAGGGAATTTGCTTCAAATCGTTGTGTTTGCTCTGTTTTTTGCATTTGCCATTTGTGCTGCCGGTAAAAAAGCTAAACTTGTCTTGGATTTTTTAACGTCCACTTGTGAAATAATGTTTAAATTTACTGAACTTGTTATGTTTTTTGCACCGATTGGCATTTTTGCAGCTATTGCCGCAACTATCGGAAGCAATGGTATTGGTGTTTTGGCAAGTTATTTTAAAGTTATTGTATCTGTTTATGCTGCATTAATTCTGTTTGTTGTTATTGTTATTGCTTTTGCTTGCAAAATTACCGGTATTTCATTTATGGGACTTTTGAAAGCTATACAAGAACCTGCCTTGATTGCTTTTTCAACCGCAAGCAGCGAAGCCGCTTTTCCAAAAGCTATGGAAGTTATGGAAAAATTTGGAGTGCCAAAAAATATTGTAAGTTTTGTTATTCCAACAGGTTATACTTTTAATCTGGATGGAACAACTCTATACCTTTCTTTGGGGGTGATTTTTGCAACACAAATTGTCGGGATAGAATTATCTTTGTCACAACAAATTATGATTATGTTGGCTTTAATGCTTACCTCAAAAGGTGTTGCAGGCGTTCCAAGAGTATCGCTTGTCGTTATGGCAGGAACTTTGGCAAGCTTTAACTATCCTTTAATCGGTGTTGCTATTCTGCTTGGCATTGATCAAATTCTTGATATGGGAAGAACTACAGTTAACCTTATTGGTAATTGCATTGCTTCTGTTGTTATTGCCAGATGGGAAAATGAATTTGATTTTGTTAAAATGTCAAAATTTTTGGAAAATAAAAATATAAAAGTAGGTAAAAAAATTAAAAAACATATAAGACTGCAAAATTTAAAATCAATTAATAATTATAACAATAATATAAATAATAATTTAAGTGATGAAAATCTTATTAACCCTACTTTAAATTAGTTGTTTCGCGCTTTAATTTTATTATATAAAAGCTTAATATCCAATTATGAAAGATATTTTGTTTTTTAATATTGATTTTAAAGTTGATAAAAAATTAATCAAATTTAATTTGGATAATTACAATGTTTTGTTTTTTGAACATAATATTGATAGTGTTGATTTTGAAGATGCAAATTTGGATAATGTTGAAATTATTTCAGTTTTCACTTCTTCAAATTTAAATGAAGAAATATTGTCCAAATTTGTTAATTTAAAATGTATAATATTACGTTCAACAGGTTATAATAATGTAGATTTATCTTATTGTAAAGAGCATGGAATAAAAGTATACAATATTCCTTCTTATGGTGAAAAAACAGTTTCTGAATATGCATTTGGAATACTTTTGACTCTTATACGTCATATAAATAAATCTTTTATTGATATTAAAAACTGTAAAATTTCAAATGACAAATATGTTGGTTTTGAGTTGTACCAAAAAAAACTTGGGATTGTAGGACTTGGAAAAATCGGTAAACATCTTGCAAAAATTGCAAACGGTTTTGGCATGAATATTTTTGCTTATGATATAAAGTATGATGACAGTTTTATTAGTGAATATGATATTACCAAAACAAGTCTTGATGACATGCTCAAAACTTGTGAAATTCTTATTCTAACCTTGCCATTGAATGAACATTCTTATCATTTAATTGATAAGGAAAAATTTAATATAATGAAAGATGGCATGACGCTTGTCAATGTTTCACGAGGTGAAATTATTGTGACAGAAGATTTGTACAATGCTTTGCTCGATAAAAAAATCGGATATTGCGCTTTGGATGTTCTTGAATGTGAACAAAACATTTGTCCGCGTGGTTACAATTCTCCAATCAAGTGTGAAGACTATGAATGCATGAAAAAAACATTGATAAACCATAAAATTCTAAACTTGGATAATGTCATTGTCACATCACACATTGGCTATAACACCAAGGAAGCAATAGAGAACATACAAAATATGACAATTGCAAATATACATAATTTTTTATCCAACCGCAATATTAATTTAGTGTCCTAATATTAAGTTTTGTAACAATTTTTACGACATATTGTTATTTGTAGTAGTTATTTGGGCATTTATAACTATGTAGAGTTATTAATAATTTAAAAAAAGGAATTGAACTATGAGTGAAAATGTAAGTAGATTTACTAGAAGAGTTGTTGAAAATGTTTCACCAAGACTATTACAAAAAGCTACTGGTGTAGTCAATAATGCTGTTGAAGAGCAACAATCAGAAGTTAATGAGCCTTTGGCACAAGTTCCAGGAGCAACATTACGTGCTATGATGCGAATTAATCAGGGAGAAAACAAGCCAAACCAAGTGCAACAGGATACTCAACCAGAACAAAATCAAATCCAACCTCGTTCTGTGCAAGACATCATTTCTGAGATAAAGGAAAAAACGTTCGATGAAGATGACGACATAATATGTGGCCCAGACCAATACAACGATATAGTTGGCTTATTTAATCAAGCAATCGAGAGTGCGCAAAACTTAGAGGATTTGAAAAGAATTATAAGGCAATTAAGTGCATATACAAATGCAGTTATGCCGAATTTCCTTGAATGTAGTTTTTGTGATAATGATGTATGTGTAAAACAAGTTGCTTTGTATGATAAACTTTATAATAAAATAGTCAGTACTAATTGTTCTGAAGATTATAACATAAAGTCGCTATTAAATAATTTGTTTAAGAATTGTAATCTTATGCCAATGCATTATGGCCTAAAAGATATAATAAACTCTGGCAATATAAGCAATAAAGATAAAGCTAAAATTATACTAGCAAATACAAAGATAGCAAGCTTAACATTAAGAACAAATTACGGCATTAATTTGGGCGGTGAAAATACGACCATATCAAGTATATTGACAAACCTTGATACTTTAAACAAGATGCCTGATATCAATGCATCTGAACTGATAGAAGAATGGTTCGGTAACGGTGAAACGATAGATTCAGTTAAAGAAAAAGCGTTTGCCTCTTTAGGTGTAGTAAAACCTACTAGTAGTGGAAATATAGATACTATTCAGACATGGTTTAGGGAAGAGACATTAAAAAAATATTTAAAAAACAAAACAAAAGATAAACAAAAAGAGCTATTAAGTTGTTTTTATCCTCCGGGAGATGGAGAAAAAGAAAAAGAAATCAGACAGATGTTAGATGAAAGGCTTAGTCAAATGAATTTGCCAATACCTGATTTAAATGGTAAACATTATGATGAACAACGTTTAATTTGGGTAACTGATGAAGTTGCACCAGCACAGACAGAAGAACAAGCTTTGGGGCAACAACAAGTACAAGTGGCTAATACAACCCAAAAAGCACATGCAGAAAAACCATTCAGGTTAACAAAAGAATTAGCACAAGATATATATGAACTGTATAGTAATGATGGTACTATTTTTAATTTAGAAACTTTACAAGAAGATAATAGGATATTAGAACAACAGCTTGAATATAAAGATAAACTTGCGACTCAAATTTCTCATCTAAAAACTTATAGCAAATATCTTTTGCGTAAAATATATACTGAAGATCCTGTTATTTATTCGGCCATTGAGCGTGTTTATTTCTTATTGGTAGATTTAGAGAATAGAAAAACAATAGAAGAAAAGAAACAAGTTTTTGAACAAAATAAAGAAAGATTTGCAAGTTTAGGTTTTTCAAGTTTAGAAAATTTTTACGCTACAATGCATGGTGAAAAAGAACCGGAATAGATTAAGCAGTTGACAAAAAACTAAATTTAATTAAAAATTTATATCAGGTTAGTTAACTTTAATATAGATTTTTTATTTATACTCGGAAGCTGGGTCGCTTCCTAGTCTAAAGCTCCGCACGGATGCAACGCTTTTCTCCTCACAATCAGGCAAGCGGATTTTCCTCTAAAGAGGACCCTCCCTTGTATGGCTCAACTACGTTTCGCCTACAAGAGAAGCTGCTGAACGGGCTATGCCCCGGGAAGCGAACAGACCGTGCCGGCTTGTGCAAGGCACATAAGGCGAGGCTCTGTGAGCTAGAAAGAAATCCAAGACAGCCAACGACGAATCCGCTGCCTCAGGCGGAAAAAATAAAATATGTTTAATATTTACACGGTCTGAGAACAGACTTCTTGACCTAATTTAATCTGTGACAAACTAGAATAAAAGCTTGACAAAACAATTTTATTAGTGTAGTATTGTTTTTGAAAGAGGTCTTAATTTATGCTAATAGAAAATGATAACGTCAGAAGACGGGTGCTTTCTTGTGCTCAAAATCAACAATGCTTAAAAAATAATGAAAATTATTTATCTTTAAAATATTTAAAAAATGATACAGTTTCTTTTTCAGGGCCTGTAAATAAAAATGGAATTGAACTATTCTGTAACGTTGCTTTAAGAGCAATAAAAACAGGCAAACCAACGCAAATAACATTAACTCAAATTCAAAAAAAGATTATTTCCGATTTTATGAAAAACTGTTCTTACGGCTATAGTGATATAATACGGCAACAACTGCCATATAAAATTCAAAGTTTATACTTTAAAAAAAACAAAACATCAAAAGATTCCTATACTCAATGCAATATAAAATATCAACTTTCACACAACCAACATATAGGCGCATGTCAAAATCTTGCCAAACAATTATATGATTACTTGTGCAAAAAAAGAGAAATTACTGACGAATTTGAACTTAATATTTCAAAAGGTTTATATTCTTCAAAATATGACAGAATGTCACATTTTTTTGTCATTCTTAGCCCAAGGGATACAAAAGTTTTATTAGTAAAACCACAAATTATTCTGGATCCAAGTTTTAATACAATCATGCATTATCATCCGATGTCTTTTCATAAATATATGTTTGTAAAACCTTTTAATTTGGATAAATTAAAAGGCTTCCAAAATATTTTTTCTTTGGAGGATAATTGCAAACAGCCTTTTGGATTCGCAAAAGAGTTATTGAAAAAATGTCCTGATAATTTATATAACAATTTGATTTATTTTGATTTTAACAATGGCAAAACTAACTTTTATATCCATACAAATTCCATCAACCCATTTATGACAACTATCCCAAGGGAAAATTTAAAAATAGATTTAAGTTACTTAGAAAGCATTGAAGAAAAAATAAAACATCAAGTTAAAAAAGGTGAATATGAAGCTCCAAAACTGATTTAATAATTAATCTTGCACTGTTTTTAATTCTTTTTTTATTAAATCTATGTTATAACTTAGATTTTGATAATTTTTTAAAGCTTGTTTTAAATTTAATACATATTTTTCATTATCCTTGTCTTTATAACAACGAGAAAGATAATAGTATAAATCACCATCAAAATTGTTGATTTGAAGTGCTTTTGAAATAGCCATTTGCGCTTTATCGAAAATTTTTTGTTTGATATAAATTTGGGCAAGAATTTTATAAGCCTTCATATCTTTCGGGTTAATTTTCACAGTTTTATTAAGATATTCAATTGCACTATCGTTATTTTCAAGTAAAAAATAAATCGCCCCCAAATTATAATATGCCCAACTGTAATCAGGAAATTTTTCAATGACAGCATTGTATGTTTCAATCGATAAATTTATTTCACCGTTTTGGAAATAAGAGTAAGCCAAATTATATAAGGCAATGCTGTCAAGTGGATTTAAAGAAAATGCCTTTTTGAAAGAATTTATAGCCTTGTCAAAAATGCCAAGGTTTAAATATATTTGTCCAAAATTAAAATGAGTATTTGCATCGTTTTTATCAAATTCCATGACTTTATTGAAATATTTCAAAGCATCGTCATATTTTTTTTGACTTAAATATAAAAGCCCTAAATTGTAATTAAAATCAGTTTCATTTTCATTAAGTTCAATGGCTTTCAAGTAGTTTTTTTCAGCCATTTTTAAATTGTTAAGTTTTTCCCAAGTAATGCCCAAATTATAATACAAACGTGGGTCATCGTCTTTGAAAACGTTTACTAAATCAAGAAGATACTTTAAAGCCTCTTCATTCAATCCAACATCCAAAAGCAAAACAGACAATTCTCTTATAGCCTGAAAATTTTGACTGTCGGCTTTGACAATATCGCGTAATTCATGAATTTTTTCAAATTTGTCCATCTTCAACATCTAAATTACGCACATAATCACACTCTTTATTCGAACATTTCAAACGATTATAGCGTTTTGTTATATTTTTAACCAGAATACTTTTGCATTTTGGGCAAAATTCATTGACAGGCTCATACCAAGAAACAAAATCACAATTTGGATATTTGCTGCAACCATAAAATAATTTTCCATATCTTGATTTTCTGACAACAATATCGCCATCACAACCTTCTTTTGGGCATTTTACTCCGATAGTTTTCAAAATAGCTTTACGATGTTTGCAATTTTCATTCGTACATTGCAAATATGGGCCGTATGGTCCGTGTTTAATAATCATTTCACTTTGGCATTTTTCGCATTTTTCGTCTGACTTTTCATTCATTTGCCCATAAGTATCATCAGTCTTCAAAGGCATCATTGTTTTGCATTCGGGATATCCGCTGCAGCCTAAGAATTGTGTGCCAAATCGACTTGTTTTTACAAGCATTTTTTTACCGCAATTTGGACAGACTTTTCCGCTGTCTATTAAAACAGTACCCATGTTTTCTTTTGCCGAATTTACAACATCCAAAAACGGATGATAAAAATCATTCAAAACATTGGTCCAGACAAGTTTTTGCTCTGCAATGTCATCAAGCTGTGTTTCAAGTGATGCTGTAAATTGATAATTCATTATATTTTTAAAGTGTTCATCAAGCTGGTCTGAAACAGTGCGACCTAAAATAGTTGGAGTCAAAGCTTTGTCTATTTTTTCGACGTATCCTTTTTGCTGTATTTTGGTGATGATTGGTGCATATGTGGACGGACGTCCGATTCCATATTCTTCCAATGCTTTGACAAGTGCTGCTTCTGAAAATCTGCTTGGCGGTTGTGTGAAATGTTGCTTTGAGTCAAGTTTTATCAAATTTACCAAATCACCTTTTTTCAAATCCGGCAGCTTATTATCCTTATCATTGTCTTCGTTTTCAGCATCGTTATAAAGTTTTAAGAAACCATCAAAAATAATTTTTGAAGATGAAGTTCTGAAAGTGTAATCAAGTGCATTTATTTCAACACTCAAATTTGCAACTTTTGCATTTGCCATTTGGGATGACATAAATCTATCCCAAATAAGTTTATATAGGCGATATTGTTCATTTGAAAGCAAATGTTTCAAGCTTTCAGGTGTTTTTTCAATATATGCCGGTCGTATAGCTTCGTGGGCATCTTGAGTGTTCTTTTTGCTTTTTGAATATACATTTGGAGTTTCAGGATAATATTTTTCACCCAAATTATACAAAATATAATCTTTAGCGGCACTTTGTGCATCATCTGAAATACGAGTTGAATCAGTTCTCATATAGGTTATAAGCCCGACAGGTTCACCATCAATTTCCAGACCTTCATAAAGTTTTTGTGCAATTTGCATGGTTTTTGCAACACCATAGCCTAACTTGCTTGAAGCCTCACGTTGAAGAGTTGAGGTTATAAAAGGTGCTTGAGGTTTCCGGGTTGTTTCTCTTTCTTGCACTTGAGAAACAGAGTATTCAACACCTTTTTCCTTTAATTTGTTTAAAATTTCGTTTGCTTCTTCTTCATTTTTTATTTCAATTTTTTTGCCTTTGTGTTTTGTCAAAGCCGCTTCAAACTGTGTCTTTTTGGCTTCAAACAAAGAAGAAACAGTCCAATATTCTTGTGGAACAAAAGCTTCTATTTCTTTTTCACGTTCGCAAATCATTTTCAAAGCAACGCTTTGCACCCGTCCTGCCGACAATCTGTTATTTTTCAGCTTTTCCCACAAAACAGGGCTTATTGAATACCCAACCAACCTGTCAAGTATCTGGCGAGTTTGTTGAGCATGGACTCTATCCATATCAATGTTGCGACAATGTTCAACCGCTTCTTTCACGGCTTTTGGAGTAATTTCATTAAAAGCAATACGACATACTTTGTCATCGTCAACATCAAGAACTTGACGAACATGCCATGCAATTGCCTCTCCTTCGCGGTCAGGGTCGGATGCCAAGTAAACTTTACCAACTCTTTTTGCCAAGTCGTTTAGTTTTTTCACAACTTCTTTTTTTTCAGGTATAACTTGAAAAACCGGCTCAAAATTATTTTTTTCATCAAAGCCCATAACTTTTGGAGGAAAATCACGAATATGTCCATAGCTTGCTTCAATCAAATAGTCATTGCCCAAAATCTTTCGGATAGTTTTCGATTTTGCGGGTGACTCAACTATGACAAGCTTTTTATTGGGGTCAACTTTCACACGTTTTGAAGTTTTTTCTTCAACATTTTCTTTTTCAACTTTTTTAGCACGACTTGAAGTCGCCTTTTTTGTGGCTTTTGTTTTTGTTGTTGTTTTTTTTACGGTTTTGGTTGTTTTTTTAACCTTTTTAACCGTTTCATCACTCGTATTATTATCTTTTTCTTTCACTTTTGGCATATTAAGTTACCGTATAACGACTACCCTCTACTTGTTTTATTAAACCCTTTAATTCCAAAGTTGTCAAATGCAACAAAATTTCATCTGAACTTAAGGAAGTTTTTATCATTATATCATCAAAATTTGGATTATTCACTGCGATATATTCATAAATTTTTTGCTCATAATCATTTAAATTAAGATTTGTTATTTCCTGTTTCTTTTTTGTGGGCATGTTCCAATTTAAAGCATCCAAAATATCGTTCGCACAAGTGACCATTGTTGCTCCGTTCTTAAGAAGATGATAAATCCCTTCTGTATTAGGGTTCAAAATATCCCCCGGAATGCACATCAACTCACGCCCTTCATCCAAACACATGTTGGCAGTGATTATAGCACCACTTTTCAATTTTGCCTCAATAACCAAAGTTCCTTTAGACAAACCGTTGACAATTCTGTTTCGATGAGGAAAACGCCAAGCAATGGGTTCAAAATCCGGCCATGACTCACTCATCACAACACCATATTTATTAATAATATCATTAAAAAGTTCTTTATTTTGCTGTGGATAAAGATTGTTAAAACCACCGCCAATAACAGCTATGGTTGACAAATTGCTTTCGATTGCACATTTGTGTGCTTGAGTATCAGCCCCAAGCGCCAAACCGGAAACAACACACAAATCTGTTTGTTTCAACTCATTCATTATATTTTTCAAGACTTTTTTGGAAGAGTTGCTTGCGTTTCTGGAACCCACCACTGCCAAACATTTGTCAAAATTACAACGGTTTAAATCTCCCAAATAAAAAAGATTTAAAGGTGGTTCATTTATTTCCTTTAAAAGTTTTGGGTAATTTTCATCTTCAATTGTTAAGTAATTTATATTATTTTCAATTATATAATTAAAAGCCTTGTCAATGTCAGTTTTATCACGACTTGCCAAAAATTTTTGAACAGATCTTCTTTGTAATCCCTCAATTTCTTTAAGCTGAACTTCATCACTTTCCCATGCTTTTTTTATATTACCATTAAAATGTTTATACAACTTTCCTATAAAATTAGACGAAATATCTTCTATAGATGCAAACGCAATAAAGTACTTGTCATTGGTTACCATTTTTATGCAAGATAATTAAGTGATTTAGTTGTCTGTTGATTTTTTTGTGCTTCCAAACGCTGTGAGGCAATGATACGGCAAGCCAAATCATATTTTGCTTGTAATTCAGCATAATCTTTTTGCGACACAGAAGAATTATTATTTACCCCATTTGAACTTGCGAAACTTGTCTTTTGCACCGCCTTTCCTCGTAGCGGTTGTACTGCCATACCATTTCGAAGCGGTTGACATTCAACATTCCTTTGATTATTACCATTTATTAAATTTAAGTTCATAATCAAGCCCCCTTTACCAACTTATTCAGGTCATGACAAATTGCATAACCATTATTGAGCACCTACTTTTAATAGTAACACAATTAATATATTTTTGCAATAGTTTGTCCTAGTTCATCACATATTAAAATTAAGTTAAGCAGTTTGTCTTTTAATTTATAGTAATATTCCATCGGTGTCAAGTAATTAAGGCTTTGGTGCATCCTTTCACAATTGTATTTGTACTCAAACTTTCTTAACAATTTCCTTGTTTTAGAGCCACATGATCAATTTGTATTAATTCTCCACTCTTGAACGTTTTACTCCAATAAATTCAAGAGCTTCTTGCTCGTTAAAATTTTTACTGCAAAGTATCATACATAAATTTTGCTTTTTTGTTATGTTAAATGGACAATATTTTAACGATATTTAGTCGGGGATTATTTTGTGCCAATCGGCTCAAACACTTGGGGCTTAAACTGTTTAAATTGTTCGTCAAATATGGCTTCAAACAAGGTTATCCCATATTTGGGCGAAAATTGCACAATGGAGATAGTTTACAAGTATGAAGGTGAAACTTATCATCAATGCGGCTTAAAAAATGGTGTACCAAGGTTTAAAGGACGTCCAATCAGTCAAAATCCTTGGTGGCAACACAACGACTCACTAAGAGTCAATTATAGATCACCATTAGCTTACAACACCTTTTATTCAGTTGCTACAACGCGTTCGGCCAATGTTTGCAAGGCTTTTTTAAATGGTATCCTGAAAGCTACATCAACATTGAATTTGACAGAAAACAGCGGTAATTCTTTACTTTTAATTGGTGCAGGTGCTGAAATAATGAAAGGAAAAGTGTACGCAATACGCTTGTACAACAGGGCTTTGACGGATGAAGAAATTTTGCAAAATTACAACATAGATAATGAAAGATTTGGAGGATAAAAATGAACTGGGCAAAATTTATTAATGAAAACAAAATAGAATATGCAAATAAAAAACGCTTGGTGTTGGCGAACAAGCAGATATTTAATCCAAAAGAAGCTGATTTTATTTCAAATGGGTTTTATCCCTTGATTGAGGTTTTACCACCAAAAGATGAGTTAGCAGAAAATCAACACCGGTGTGCAAAATACACTTTTGAAAACAACAAAATTATTCAAAATTGGCAAATTGAAGAAGATTAATTATTGAATTTACGTTTTTTAGGCTCACTTAGGGCGTATAAAAACACGGCACCTAAGATAAATATCATTGAAAATAGATACCAAAAACCAACGGTTTCAATCATTTTTATCATCCTCCAAACAATTTATATAAAAACGTATTTTGTACATTGAAATGACTAAAATACAAATAAATACAAAACTACAGGAAATATTTAAAACAAGATGTTCTAAATCAGTATTGTTGTAATTAAGGAAAAACCACCCAACAGTACCATACAGGGCAGTTAAGGTTGCTGTAAATAAAAGTGTTTGTACCAACTTATTTTTTCTTTAAACTTAGTCATTTAAAAATTATAAAAGATGATGAAATAAAAATCAAGCATAAAAATACTATTTTTTACTCACAAACAAACGAAAGGAGTTATATATAACGGACTTCGTGCGTTCAATAATCCGTTTTCACCTCACAATGAGGGTTGATTTTAGGTTTATTATTGCGTTGAAGTTCAGTTATATCTTTTTCCTTCATGTTTGTTTCGCCAGAATAGTTTTATGCAAGGGGGCCAAAGCCCCCTTGCGACCCTGTGGAATGTTTACTCATTTCTTTGGCTCCCGTTTTCCCACATTTTTGGTTGAGAATGCCTGAGGGGGTTGAAAAAAAAAGGGGGGGGGGAAAAAAAAGCAAAGCTTCCCCCTTCAAGTAATAATATCCGCCGTAGGAAAGATGCCCGAAATGAAATGAGGGCAGATTCCACAGGCGGTAAAATGCTGACGCCAGCTAGCCAAAATGGCTACAAGCGGAGTGTTTTAAGCTATAAGAAATCCAAGACAGCCAACAATGAATCCGCTGCCCCAGACGGAAAAAGAAAGCAAAGATTCAATATTGGCTTTTGAATGAAAGATTTAAGGATTGTAATTTTATGAAAAATAAAACTCCCTTTGTCTTTGTATGAAGGGAATTTTTAGTATTAAAAAATATTAACTATATATACAAAAAATAGTTGACAAGTTTGCTTTAAGTTGTAACATAAATATAAGTATTTTTCTGCAAAGTCTAGTGCATTTAAAATAGAAGGGGATAAAATTTATGAAACTGAATGGTATCTTATTTGAGACAACTAATCAATCAATCAATCACAAATAGCAAAAGGGCATAAAAGCATGCCAAGATATTCAAATTTGAAGTTGAAGCCAAACCTTCAAGCTGATGTTGTGATGTTTAAAGGAAAAGAAAATGTTTTAACTCAAGAGCAAAAAGCGTTAAACAACTTAAATGCTTTGCTTAAACAAAACATTATAACTCCGGAATTAAACACTTTTTTAATAAAAGAAGTAAATTCAAAAAACAAAAATGTAATAAAATATTTAAATGAGATAAAAGCAACAAATGACCCAAATTTGAAAGGGCACAAAGCAGTCGCCGAAAGGCTTGTAGCGAACCATTCTCAATTGTCCGGCGCCATTGTTTCAATGAAAAGTGTTGATGATGAAACAAAGCAAAAGCTTGATTTGGACAATCAAAAAAGAATGGTGCATGGGATAAATGAGATTTATACAAAAGATGAATTAGCTGTAAACAATATTGTAGATGCTTCTAATGTTTCATTTGGGATGGGAACGAAAGCAAAAGCAGAACTTGTTGT
>UMLR01088165.1_pt1 | contig 31834 bp, 25 predicted proteins | sample 1966741 | NCBI WGS metagenome assembly UMLR01 (sample SAMEA4836207, study PRJEB28245) | human gut metagenome | biome: gut microbiome; material: fecal sample | place: Denmark | collected 2008 | reverse complement strand
CCGCTGTCCGCTCCCGGCTCCCGAGTCTCGACTCCCGAGTCCCGAATCCCGAATCCCGAATCCCCAGTCCCCAACCCCCAGTCCCCTATAATAATGCAGAAAGGAAAATACGACTATGACTATCATCATCACCGGCGGCGCCGGATTTATTGGTTCTAATTTCATTTTCTATATGATGAAGAAGTATCCGGACTATCGCATCATCTGTCTGGACAAGCTGACTTATGCAGGAAATCTATCTACCCTGGCACCGGTCATGGATAAGCCGAACTTTCGCTTTGTAAAGATGGATATCTGCGACAGGGATGCCGTATATGGCCTCTTTGAAGAGGAGCATCCGGATGTGGTGGTGAACTTTGCTGCGGAGTCCCATGTGGACCGTTCCATCCTGAATCCGGAAATCTTCCTGGAAACCAATATCATCGGAACCTCCGTCCTCCTGGACGGCTGCCGGACCTACGGCATCCACCGCTTCCACCAGGTCTCCACGGACGAAGTATACGGCGACCTGCCCCTGGACCGGCCGGACCTGTTTTTCACGGAAAAGACACCACTCCATACGTCTTCTCCCTACAGCAGCTCCAAGGCGGGCGCTGACCTTCTGGTAGGCGCTTACCACAGGACCTACGGCCTTCCCACCACCATTTCCCGGTGCAGCAATAACTATGGACCCTACCAGTTCCCGGAAAAACTGATTCCCCTCATGATTGCCAATGCCCTGGATAACAAGCCCCTTCCGGTATACGGAGATGGCAAAAACGTCCGTGACTGGCTCTACGTGGAAGACCACTGCAAAGCCATCGACCTCATCATCCATAAAGGGACCGTAGGGGAGACCTACAACATCGGCGGTCACAACGAAATGGCGAACATCGACATCGTAAAGCTCATCCTGAAGGAACTGGGGAAGCCGGAAAGCCTCATTACCTACGTAAAAGACCGGAAAGGCCACGACCGCCGCTACGCCATCGACCCGGCAAAGATCCATAAAGAACTGGGATGGCTTCCGGAAACGAAATTTGCAGATGGCATCAAGAAGACCATCCGCTGGTACCTGGACAATAAGCCCTGGTGGCAGGAAATTGTAAGCGGTGAGTACCAGAACTACTATGATAAGATGTATGGAGAGAAGCTCCAGGCTAAAGCCTGAGAAGATAGACAATAGAAGATAGATGGAAGATGCCGGCAGGCGCTACGCGCCGGACGCATGGGGCCGAAGGCCGGGAGTCTCAGACGCGAAGCGTCAAAGACGATAGAAGAAAGACGATAGAAGATAGAAAATAGAAGATAGAGCGACAGGCGCTATGCGCCGAGCCCAAGCCGGCCGCAGGCCTGACCGCATCTAACATCTATCTTCTTCGAGGTAGAACGTAAACATGCGAGTGAGACGAAAGGAAAACACGCGATGAAAGTTCTTGTAACAGGCGTAACAGGTCAACTTGGCTATGACGTAGCTAAAGAACTTGAACGACGCCACATCGAATACAAAGGCGTCGGTTCAAAAGACATGAACCTCTCCGTTCCGACGGAAGTGGAGAAAGTGGTGGCTGACTATCATCCGGACGTGATCATCCATTGCGCTGCCTATACCGCAGTGGACAAGGCAGAAGATGAATACGGCGCTGCCATGGATGTAAATGCGAAAGGAACACTGGCTCTTGCTAAGGCTGCCAAAGCCATTGACGCCAAGCTCCTTTACATATCTACGGACTACGTATTTGATGGAAAAGGGACAGAACCATTTACAGTCGATGCACCTAAGGGACCTCTCAATGTATATGGTCTGACAAAGCTCTTTGGGGAAGAAGCAGTGCAGATGGTGCTTGATAAATACTTTATTGTCCGCATTTCCTGGGTCTTCGGTAAGAATGGGAATAACTTCATCAAAACCATGATTCGCTTGGGAAAGACCCACAATGAGCTGACAGTGGTAGCAGACCAGTGGGGATCTCCTACCTATACGGCAGATCTGGCACCATTACTCTGCGATATGGTGGAGACCGATAAGTATGGCGTATACCATGCAACCAACGAGGGCATCACCAACTGGGCTGAATTCGCAGCTGAAATCATGAAAGCAGCTGGTTTACCCTGCAAAGTTAAGCCCATCCCGTCATCCGACTACCCAACCAAAGCCACCCGCCCATTAAACAGCCGCCTGAACAAGAGCTCGCTGGACAGAGCGGGATTTAAGAGGCTGCCCGAGTGGCGTGATGCGCTGAAACGGTATATGGGAGATGAGTTATGAGTTATGAGTTATGAGAATCCCTCATAACCCATAACCATATGATACAATTATAAAATAAAGGTGTGAGTGGTGCGTAAGGAGTGAATAAAGATGAGCGTATTGAAAATCCACCATTTAGGTCCGATTACGGATTGTGAAATTAATATTAAGGATTTTACGATTTTGACCGGGCCACAGGCTTCCGGTAAAAGTACCGTAGCAAAGGCGATTTTTTTCTTCCGGACAGCTAAGCAGGATTTCTATGACCAACTTACCACTTTTTCTGCAGATGAGTACCATTCTACGCTTGAAAAAGATTTAAAGAAGAGGCTTCGCAGCAAGTTCATCCAGATATTTGGGACCTCCTGGGCAATGCCGCAGGATATGCGTATATCCTATGAGTTTTCTCACTGGGTAACGATCTCGGTTTATTTATCAGAAGACCGGTACAGAAACCAAAGAAATTTCGTCGATTTCGAGTTTGACGAAAAGATACGTGATTTCATTGAGAAATATAAGGACTATGAGAAAGTCCAATGGGATGAAGATAGACTTCAAAGCCTTAAGGCTGAGTTGGCTCAATTATTTTCAGATCCCTATGAAATCGTATATGTTCCTGCCGGGCGAAGCATGATTACGCTGCTGAGCGACCAGTTAACCGAAATGCTTGCAGGAGAGACCATTCATACATTAGATTACTGCATGAGGTCCTATATTCGGACTATAGTATCGACACGAAGAAAAATTGGTCGTGGATTAGAAGAACTCCTTGACACCACGCTCCATACAACGCAGAAAAAGATCAATAGAGAGGCTTTAGCACATCTGATGACCCGGATCAACCTGATTCTCCATGCCCATTATACCTATAGAGAGGGGGAGGAGCGACTGATTCTGCCTAATGGACATTATGTTAAACTGAATCTAGCTTCTTCGGGGCAACAGGAATCTGTTTGGGTATTGAATTTACTATATGTATTTCTTCTGGAAAACAAAAAAGTATTCCTCATCATGGAAGAACCGGAAGCACATTTATACCCAGATTCGCAGAAGTACATAGTGGAGGCACTGGCCCTTTTTGCGAGGCGTGGAAATCCGGTCTTGCTGACTACACATAGCCCTTATATCCTGGGGCAGTTGAATAACCAGCTCTTTGCGGGAGAATTGGAAAGCAAAACTGATGGTGAAGAAGAGCGGAAACGGCTGCATGCCATACTTCCTGCAGATGTTTATCTTAATCCGGACGAAACGATGGCTTACCACGTCATCAACGGAGTTCTGAATAATGCAGTGGATGAAGGGCTCATCCGTAATGAATTGATTGATGGCGTTTCGCAAGTGATCAATCGGGAAATGGATGCCCTTATTGATATAAGCTGGGATATGGAGGAACGTCATGCTGCAGAATGAGGAGAGCCTGTGTGAAGAGCATCAGCGTATCATTGTATCACATGATAGAAAAAGTGGAAATCAATGTGAGCATATAGCAAGAAATCAGAAGCAGCAAAAGGTGCGTCAGTATAAGCTGGATGATATACTTGTTCGAAAGAAGATTACTGGTGAATGTTGCGATTTCGCAGTCATTAATGATGATAATCGAAAGGCCTATCTAATAGAACTTAAAGGACAGGATATTCAGAAGGGGATAAGTCAGCTTAAGGCTGGCGCATTGCTGCTGCGTGAAGATATTCCTTCTTACGAACTGTTTTACCGATATATATACAGAACGAGTACACATGAGGTCAGGTCCAGTGACACGCAGAAATGGATCCGAAAAGCAGGGCGCTTTAAAGGAATCCCCAGGGTCATTGTGAAAAACATGCGTCTGGAAGAAGATATTGATGGGGAGTAGTGGGTGGATGAGTTATGAGTTATGGGTGAATGAGTTATGGGGAATCCCCCATAACCCATAACTAAATTCCCCCGAAAGGAGAGAAATCCTGTAATGGGCAAAGACTACAAAGAATTGATTATTTGGCAAAAAGGCCGCCGCCTGACGAAGGAAGTCTATTTATTAACACGTCAGTTTCCTCCTGAAGAACGATTTGGCCTGTCAAGCCAAATTCAGAGGGCGGTCGTATCCATTCCGTCAAATATAGCAGAAGGCTTTAACCGTAATTCTGATAAAGAATTTATCCATTTTTTGAAAATAGCAAAGGGATCCTCTGCCGAAGTAGAAACGCAGCTTCTGCTGAGTATGGACTTAGGTTACGTCGATAAGGAAACTATTGGTCCTCTTCTTACGCTAAACCAAGAAGTTATCCGAGGAATCGGAGCGCTAATTAGCAAAATTGGGCAGAAAAGGTTATGAGTGGGTGAGTGGATGAGTTATGAGTTATGGGTGGATGAGTTATGGGAATTCCGCATACTCCATAACCCATAACCCATAACCCATAACCCGTCCTCATACCCCATACCCCATACCCCATACCCCATAACTCATAACTCATAACTCATAACTCATAACCCAACTGAAAGGAGTACAACAAATGGGTCAGATCAAAGTCACAAAAAACGTAGGCGGAATTTCAGGCCTCTGTGTTATTGAACCGGCTGTACATGGAGACGCTCGGGGCTACTTTATGGAAACATATAACCAGAAGGATATGGAGGAAGCTGGATTCCATATTAACTTCGTCCAGGACAACCAGAGTATGAGTACGAAGGGCGTCCTCCGGGGGCTGCACTTCCAGAAGCACTATCCCCAGTGCAAGCTGGTACGGGCTGTACGGGGCAGCGTGTTTGATGTGGCTGTGGACCTCCGGGCTGATTCTCCCACCTATGGTAAATGGTACGGTGTGGAACTGACGGAGGAGAATAAGAAACAGTTCCTCATCCCCGAAGGCTTTGCCCATGGATTCCTGGTACTGTCGGATGTAGCTGAATTCTGCTACAAGGTGAACGACTTCTGGCATCCCAACGACGAAGGCGGCATGGCCTGGAATGATCCTGAAATCGGGATTGTATGGCCCCAGGTAAAGGGAGAATACAAAGGCACTCCGGCGGCTGACGGATATACACTGGAAGATGGTACGCCCCTGAATCTGTCTGATAAGGACCAAAAGTGGCTGGGGCTGAAGGATACGTTTAAGTTTTGAGAAGGGCAGTGTGTTAGTGAGTTGGTGAGTTAGTGAGTTAGTGCGACAGGTTGGAAGGCTTGATTTACCCGGTCTGCCTATTGGCCCAAAATCCTCGCTGAGTTGGTTGCGCGGCTTGGAAAGGTTGAGAAATCTGGTTTGGCTGTTGGTACAACTGGCCGCTGATTATGCGTAGGGGCTTGGAACGATTGGATGGATTGAAATCGACCTGAACAACCTTGGCACGGCAGATAGGCAGCTTGGATAGCTGTAATATTTAACGCCGTAATCAAGCTCTCCAACCTAAGCACTATGCTTCAACAAGCTATATGGCCGTACTGCTGGGTAGCTCTAATCAAGCTTTCCAACCTTTGGCCTTTATCTCTTTTTATTTAATGGGATGAAAGCTAAACAGTTTAATCAACCCTCCCAACCCAGGCATTAAGGTTAAACGAGCTGTATAGCTGTAATGCTGAACCACCGTAATCAAGCACTCCAACCCAGGCACTATGCTTCGACAAGCTATATGGCTGTAAAGCCGAGGCATCTATAATCAAGCCTCCCAACCCAGGCATTAAGGTTAAACGAGCTGTATAGCTGTAATGCTGAACCACCGTAATCAAGCTCTCCAACCTAAGCACTATGGTCAACCAGACTATATGGCCGAAATGCTAAATCATCGTATTCAAGCTTTCCAACCAGGCACTATGCTTCAACAAGCTACATGGCCGTAAAGCCGAGCATCTATAATCAACCCTCCCAACCCAGGCACTATGCTTCAACAAGCTATATGGCCGTACTGCTGGGCAGCTCTAATTAAGCTTTCCAACCTTTGGCCTTTATCTCTTTTTATTTAATGGGATGAAAGCTAAACAGTTTGATCAACCCTCCCAAGCTAGGCACTATGGTTAAGCGGACTACATGGCCGTAGAGCCGAGGCATCTATAATCAAGCCTCCCAACCCAGGCACTATGGTTAAACGAGCTGTATAGCTGTAACGCTGAATCACCGCAATCAAGCTCTCCAAATTAAGCACTATGGTCAACCAGACTATATGGCCGAAATGCTAAATGACCGTATTCAAGCTTCCCAACCCAGGTAGTATGTTAAAGAAATTGAAAACTCTGGTTTATTTGGCACACGAATTATCTTCATACTTGATTGCAAGGCTTGGAAGGCTTGCGTTATCCGGTTTAGCCTATTCCAAATAACAATAGAACCATATACACTCAAAAAGTCCGAAAGCTATGGGGTCATGACTCCGCAACCATTCGGACTTTTTCTGCTTTCTGTTCAATTTTCCTCAAATCCCTTAAACTGCCATGTACATTTTTTCATGGGTTTTGTCTCGCAGCGTACGTGGATCCTGTATTCTTTGGGATACAAAGGGTTCACGTCCTGGGCCATGAGGGCGGGGAGGTCTTCTTTTCGGAATTTAATGGGCAATGGGGTACCATCCTTTTTCTGCAGGCGGATAATGTATTTTTTCACGTCCACGCCGGTGATGATGCCGGTGAAGAGCTGCTCTGTCGCTGTATCCTGTCGGTGCTCTACGTAGGCCTCTATGGCCCTGGCGATGGGGGCCGTTTCTTCATGGGAAATGGAGAAGGTGTCGTATATGGGATGGTAATTCCAGCTGATATCCAGGGAAAGGTTGGCGGTGTCCATGGTTTCATATATGGACTTGATGGATTCCAGAATTTCATCATTCTCTTCTGCCAGATGCCGGGTGGGATCTTCTTTCTTATGGAGGGAGTCCATGATATGAAGAAGGCGGATACCCGATTTATAGAGCACATTGACCTTTCGTTCCTCTCCGCTGCCGTAGAAGAGGGAGTCACTATCATTGAGGGAGCCCAGCTGGACGTTGAAGGAACCGGGGGTAAGGGCAAAGAGCTGGAGGTCCGGAGTGTAGTATTTCCTCTTACGGCGGCCGTTTGCCTGTGAATCCTTATTCATGGAGCAGACGATGTCATTTCCTATGAGCCGGAGGGTTTCTGCCAGGTTTTCAGTAAATTTTGTAAAAGCAGAAAGAGGCATACAGCCGGCGGGGAGTCCGGGAATGGTAAAGTGCAGGTTTACCACTTCTCCTTCCTTTGCAATTTCTTCTTCCAACTGCCGGATGGTCTGCTTTTTCTGCTCATAGGCCTGGCGATTTACAACATCCGCGAAGCTCATGGCGTAAGTCACTTTGTCAGGGGCTGTGTTTCGGGAGTAGAAGTCCAACAGTTTTTCCTCGGTTTTCAGTTCCCGCTTCAGGTGGCGGAGAATCCTCAGCTTTTCATTGATCATGGCATTTCTTCCCTTCTGCGCTGCATACGTAGTACCCCATGGGATGGCCTGCATCATCCTGGGTGTAAAGGCTTTCCATCATAGCTTTTGCCTGTTGGCACAGGAGGTAGGAAGGATCTGTCTCATCTTCCTCATCCAGCAGGACGTGGACCGTACATTTCCATGTGCTGTGCATCCTGTCAGCCAGATGGTGGCGGTCTATTTCCGGATGCATAAAGGCGGTGATGGCTTTCTGACAGGGACCATTGAGGTTATTCAGAATTTCCGGAGCCACCAGAAGGCAGATATCCGTATCCACCGGTTCCGGGTGGTTGGACACGAAGAGACCGCCGATCCAGACTTTGATACAGTCCGTGCCCAGGAGATCGGTGAAGTGGTAAATCGTTCGTACCATGGATTTGAATAGTAGTGCCCTGGCTTCGTAGGGGATGATGCCTTCCACAAGGGTGATCCGCACATGGCACAGGGTATCATAATGAGGCCCCGCCGGGGCCAGATATCCGTTTTCATCAAAGGGTGAGGTCGGTGTTTCCGTCATAGCTGCTCCTCTCTTCCGTGACCACTGGGATATGCTGTTTGATTTTATTTTAACATATGATAGGGAGATAGTGAGTTGGTGAGTTGGTGAGTTAGTGGGACGGAAGGCTTACAGCTATCAGCTTACGGCTGACAGTTGACGGCTGACCGCTATCCGCTAACCGATTCTCTGCCCGCGGCTCCGCCGCGGGTGTCGTGGGGCTAAGCGCCGTGTGGCCAGATGGGGGCTTCTAGCCTCTAGCTGCCAGGAAAGCTGATCAGCCTGCGGCGCTCTCATCAGCTAACCTTCGTCTGCTTCGCAGCCACCTCCTTCCCGAGGAAGGAGGCTAAGGATCCACGGCTTCGCCGCCGTTGGAATCCTAATGACTCTACACAAATAACGTGAAAGTGACACTGCAGGAGGCTCCTTCCTCGGAAAGGAGCTGCCCACGGGGCTGAGGATAGCTGTAGTAAATTGACCGAAGCGCCGCAGGCGGTACAGCTTTCCTAGTCGCTAATAGCTAGCAGTTGGAAGCTCCCGTATGTTCAAACGGCCGCTCATCCACCCGACAACCACGACAAAAACACGGATAGTGATATCCGTGTCAGTCATTATTGCCGGCCTCACGAAATCGGCGTCAGTGCCTGGTCATCCGGAGATTGCTCTCCGGCGCCGCCCTGAACAGGTCGTCCGGAATGCGGGCTCATGCTGCGGGGGAAGATCAGTATTCCGTGTTCTTATCATTTTTGGGGTGATACTCAGGTAGTGCACCGGACCATCCATGGATCCCTGGCGGTCCGGGAAGGGGAGAAAAATCTCCATGTACATCCTGTGGTTTTCCATCCACTCCAGCCCGTCCCTCGAGGTTTGCGCATAGGGGCCAATGGAGTGGAAAGATAGGTCAGGTTCGCGAAGAAGAATTTTGTCCCTTCACTTATTCATATTGCATGAGCGGGTCTATTTCACAACCCCTGATGGAAAATTTTTTCAAATTTGTTGATTTGGGCTATGGACAATTGGGATGGAGGACGGTTAGCGGCTTACAGCTGACGGCTGATGGCTGACCGCTATCCGCTGTTCGCTATCCGATTTTTGCGGCTGGCGCCGTAAAGGTGACGGTGCTTATGAGACTGAGTGGTTAGGCCCTGCGGGCCGAGCCTATCAGAATCCCTCTGTCTGCTCCGCAGACATCATTCCGGCCGGGCCACAAAAGGAAGGCGCCTTAGTGTGCAGTAAAGGCGCCAATTTGGGCCCGGCTCGAGGGTCCTCTGCAGGACCCTCGCCTTTGCAAAAGGGGGACTGTTGTCAGCGGCTTCGCCGCAGATGGAATCCTAAAGACTCTACACCTAGAAATCGCAAATGACACAGACGTAGGCTCCCTTTTCTAAAGGGAGCTCCCCACCGGGGTGAGGGATTACTGATGAAATCGGCCCGCAGGGCCTGACCAGAGCAAGGCTCAATGCCCCCATATGTTCACAGGCATACCCAGCCACAAAAGCGCTGCAGGCTGATTCCCGGCAAGCTGTCAGCTGATAGCTGTAAGCCCCATAATCCCTTGTCACTGCATGGATAAAAATCCTGATGCCATTGATGCGAATATAGTATAATAGAACCATAGCGAAGCAGCGTCGGGGGACGGCTGTTTCTGATCGGAAATAGGGATCCCGTGTTGGGGTCCGGAAAAGGAGTGGAATGGGAATTGATCCAAACATTGAAGAGCTGAAGGGGAAAGATGTTATTGCCATGGAGACCGTTGAAGAGAATATAGTGGATTTCCACTATCTGGAAAATGGAAAGGTCGAGTCCAAGCGAATCTATGGAAAGCGTCCTGACATTTTTAAGAAGTATGCACTGGTCTGCGGAATGGTGTGGGACGGAATCAGGAAGGGAGAAGGATACGAGCCCTGTCATGATTTCAGGAATGGTCATCTCTTCGTGCCTCTCCGTGGTAAAAAGGGCGTTATCCATGTGCGGAAGGATCAGTATAAGGAAATTTGCATAAGGAATGGGCAGACTTTTATTTCCTGCAAGGGCGGACTGGAGATTCCTGCATGCAAGTCCCATGAGGGGAATCGGAAGAAAATGGAAGAGGCCCATGAGATTGCAGTGAATCTTGGATATTATCCTGAAACTGAAATGGCGGGAAAGGCAGCTGCCTGCAATGAGAAAGTAAAACCACCTGCCGTACCCGTATCGATACCGTTTGCGGAACCGGCGGACTCCTATGGTGGGAGAGAAAGGGCCAAAGGGAAAAAGAAAAAGCCTTGGAAGAAAGGCTTGCTTCTCCGGGACCTGCTGGACGCCCATCCCACGAAAAGGGAAATCGAATCGGGACGGTGGGAGCATACAGAGCCGGAAAGGCAGAAGCATTTTAATAGCAGGGCCGCCCAGTCTCAGAAGGAGTCGGAACTGAAAGAGGGACTTTCCCTGTTTTACGACATGATTGGTGAATGGAATGGAGAAAGTTCCTGAGGAATACAAAGCACCGGATGCGGTGCTTTTTTATTGCTGTCAATTCGGAAATTATAGTGTGAAAAATTGGGGGACTTTTAAAAACTATTCTCTTTGGGCTGGAAGTTTTATATAAAAGTCTCTTTTGCAGGCATAGTTTTGTATAAAAGTCATCTTCAAAGGATGATTTTTACATGAAACGGTACGAACGTGCGTTCTTTACAACGGAACCCTATCCTGCTATCCTACAGTCAGGCCTGGGAAGCGATGGCTTCCCCTTCGAAAGAAAGCTTTCTTTCAATCTTTTCGTTCGATACCGGGAGGTACACTATGAAATCATTGAAAGATCTGATCATCCGTGCCCAGAAGGGCGATGAAGAAGCGAAGCATATTATTTTTACGGAATTCCTGCCGCTGGTTCATAAGATGTCCAAATGCAGGAATCCGGATATTAACCGGGCGGACCTGGAACAGGACCTGTGGGAGTATTTCTGGAAATGCACCTTTTCCTTCGACTCCGAAAAGGCAGACCACTTCGGTGCCTGCATGTGCAAGCGGCTCCACTTCCACGTGAAATACCTTCTCCGGCGGTGGTGGAAGAAGCATCGTATGGAAGGACGTACCCTGGAGGGTATGGAAGAGGAAACCTATGAAAGCCGGTCGGAAGTACTGGCCCTGGAGGATATGGAACGAGTCCTCCGTGCAGCGGGCTGCCCTCCCCAGGTACTGATGACCACCCTTCTTCTGGCAAAAGGGATGGAGCCGAAAGACGTCCGCCACACCCTTGGCATCTCCCAGCAGGCCTTTTCTAAACATAAGAGAAAGCTGAAGAAGCTGCTGGAAGAGCATCCGGAGGTGATGGAGTATTTGGAGGTGAGGGGATAGATGTGGAGCTGACAGCTATCAGCTTACTGCTGACAGATTTTCGCTATCCGCTGACCGCTATCCGCTGACCGAGTCAGCGGCATCGCCGCTATTGGAATCCTAAAGACTCTACACAAATAACGTGAAAGTGACACTGCAGGAGGCTCCCTTTCTCAAAGGGAGCTCCCCACGGGGGTGAGGGATTCGGTAGGAAGCGCCGCAGGCGGACCATCTTTCCTAAAAGCTAGTCGCTAGCAGCTAGAAGCCCCCGCCCGTTCACACGTCGCCCATCCACCGAAGCGCCGCAGGCTGATTCTCGGTAAGCTGTCAGCTGATAGCTGTAAGCCTTTACACACATTGCCCACACTCCCAACCAACGATTTGAAAAAAATTTCCTCAGGGGTTGTGAATTTGATATGCTCATGCAATATGAATAAGTGGAGATGCCAAATAGAACTCCATCAGCGTACGGGATGGAAGGACAGGGCTCTTCGGATATTTCCTTATTTTCCCAAGGGAGGTCAACCTATGAAAAAGCTGGAACTCACATTCACCACTGCTTCCAAGAGCACCATTTCTTTTGTCATCGCAGACCCGAAGGAAAACCTGACTCTCACAGAGGTTCAGGCCAAGGCTCCCGCCATCGCGGCGGTACTGGTAAGCCGCAGCGGCCTCACGGCGGACAAGCTCATGAAGGCGGTCATCGTGAATACCACGGAAGAGGCGCTGGAATAAAGATCTAGATCTAGGTCTAGAAGGAAAAGATCTAGATCTAGGTCTAGGTCTAGGCGAAAAGCGGCTTCGCCGCAATTGGAATCCTAATGGCTCTGCACCGGTAACGTGGCATTGACACTGCAGTAGGCCCCTTCCTTGGGAAGGGGCTCCCGGTGGGAAGCGTCTCACTGGGCTCTCAGTCGCCTTCGGCTCCCTGCGAACCCAGTTCGCTTGCCACCGCACGGCGGTGGGGTTAGCTGAAGTGGCCCGAAGGGCCTGAAATCAGCTCGCAGCGCTTTCTACAGCTAACCTCCGTCTGCTGCGCAGCCACCTCCTTCCCAAGGAAGGAGGCTAACGGACAGCGGCTCCGCCGCATTTCTACAGGAATGCTCCCCAACGGGGTGAGGGATTCTGTTGGAAACGCCGCAGGCTGATCACCTAGAACTAGCTACTAGATCTTTAACAACAATGTGCAATTAACATATATTCACTGTAAAGGAGCAATATCAACCATGGCAATAAACAAGAACAGAACTGACAGCAAAATCGTGGTCCGTGTAGAAAACGGCACTTCCGCCAGCGGGGCGAAGAACATTAAGAACCTGAACTATTCCTCCATCCGTCTCGATGCTACGGATGAGCAGCTCCTGGCAGCGGGCAAGGCTATTTCCGAGCTCCAGTCCAAGGTTCTCTCCGCCATCCGGGTGGTGGAAACCTACGATATGTCCGAGGGCTGAGTCCGGTCATAGCTGAATGAAGACGGCAGGTGCGCCGGGCGGCCGGATGTCTGGCATCATGGTCCGGCGCACCTGTTATTTTTCTGCCCAGCGCAGGAGAAAGGAGTACTCATGGCACCCCAGACATTTTCCTTCCTGGCAGCGGCCACGGTGGGGCTGCTGTCCTTTGAAAAGCAGGTGGTCCTTTTTCTCGTATTCGGTGTCCTCATCTTCCTTGACTGCTTCACCCGGTGGACCGCTATCAGCTGCAGCCGGCTCCGGCGGAACGGGGCGGTGGAACCGGGACTGTGGGAGGGTATCAGAAACATCCCCTCCGCCCGGCGGGAGGGGCTCATCCGCAGCCAGGTCATGAAGAAACAGGGCATGGAAAAGCTGATTCTCTACAACATCTGCCTCATGACCGCCGCAGGGGCTGACTTTCTCCTCGAAAGCTGCGGCACCCTGCCCTTCCTCACTGGTATGGTCATGGGCTACCTGGCGGTGACGGAGACCCTGTCAGTGATAGAAAATCTGTCGGAAGCGGGAGTAGGTGGCCTGGGACGGTTGGCGGAGAAGTTGAGGGGGAAGATGTAGGGGTATAGTGGGTTAGTGGGTTAGTGGGTTAGTGAACTAGTGCATTCGCCTGCGGCGCTTGTGTGGCTGAACGGCGTGCGAACGGATGGGGGCTTTTAGCTTTTAGCGGCTAGCTGCTAGGAAAGATTGGTCAGCGGCATAGCCGCTGTCAATAGTCCCCCTTTTCCAAAGGGGGATGTCACGTAGTGACAGAGGGATTCTGGTGGGCCCTGCGGGCCGTTTCCATCACCATCTCTCAGCCCCGTGGGCAGCTCTCTTCTGGGAAGAGAGCCTCCTGCAGAGGCAACTGCACGTAATTTGTGCAGAGTCTTTAGGATTCCAATAGCGGCGAAGCCGCTGGCGGGTATCTGTAAGGCGGCGCTTTTCAATTCGTGCGCCGCCACCTTTGCGGCGAGAGCCGCGGATGGATTTGTTGATAGCGCCGCAGGCGGACCAGCTTTCCTAGTAGCTAAAAGCTAGCGGCTAGAAGCCCCCGCACGTTTGCACGCCATCCAGCCACACAAGCGCCGCAGGCTGATTCTCGGTAAGCTGTAAGCGGACAGCTGATAGCCATCATACGAAAGGAGCGTACACAACAACATGATCATCGGAATAGACGTCTCAGAGCACAACGGCATCCCCGACTGGCGGGGCATTGCGGACTGGGGTGTCCGGTTTGCCATGGTCCGCCTTGGCTATGGCAGGGGACACCTGGACGAACGGTTTTACCAGAATATCAATGGAGCCCTGGATGCAGGGCTCATGGTGGGGGCGTACTACTACAGCTACGCCCTGGAGGAAGCGGAAGCGGCAGAGGAGGCATCTTTCATGGCCCATGTCCTCACGGATGCGGGCCTCACGGCGGATAAGCTTCTCATGGACTGCTGGCTGGACATGGAAGATGCTGACGGGTACAAGGAAAGATATGGCATCCGGGATGATCGGGTAATCACAGGCATGTGCCGGACCTTCCTGGAGGAAATGAACAGCCATGGTTATCCCTGCGGTATCTACGCCAGCTATGACTGGCTTACGGGATGCATCCACGTGGACGAGCTTCCGGACCATACGGCCTACTGGTGCGCCCAGTGGGGACACCACTGCGATTTCGCCAAAGCGGCAGTGTGGCAGTACACGGACAGGCTGGAAATCGGGCAGCGGATTTTTGACGGAAACCTGCTCCTGGCAGAAGGACGGTCATTTCCCTGATGGAAAGAGGGGAGGCTATTTTGCATGAAGAAATCAGTAAAGCGGTGGCTGTGGGGATTCTCTGTTTTGCTCTTGGTTTCACTGCTGCCCTTTTCCTCCTGCCAAGGGGCGGAACCCCGGTACACCATGACGGAAGGGGAGATGGGGCAGTTTATGAATCTTTTGGAAAAGCAGAGGGCCTGGCAGAAGAAACAGAAAGAGGAATCGCTGGAGCTGGAAAAAGAGCTCAAGGACTCAGCAAGGACCTTGGAGAGAGCCAAGTCAGAATCGAAGAGGCTGTCCGAAGAGCTGGAGATCTTGCAGGAACAGCAGAGGAGGGAGAAAGAAACCTGGAAGACTGTGAAAACCTCCTTCGAATCATACAGGAAAGAGGAAGAACGGACGAAAAGGAGACTTAAAAGGCAGCGTACACTGGCGTGGGCTGCTGTAGTGGCTGCCGGTATTATGGGAGTTGCAAAATAAAAGTATAGCCCGAGAGTGATTGGCATTATTATGCCAAATGCTTTCGGGCTTTTTTAGTGGGGGGGTGGGAGTTGGTGAATTAATGGGTTAGTGTAACAGGTTGGAAAGGTTGATTATGTCTGTGAACCTGTTACACCAATCTTCATGTGAGCAAAATGGATAGCTTGGAAGGCTTGAATTATAGGATGTAGTGAGTTGGTGGGTTAGTGGGTTAGTGGATCCGTGGATTTGCCACAAATGTACTAACACACCATCTCACTAATCCACTAATACACTGATTTGGAGGGCTTGAATAGTGCGGGGCATGTATTGACCCACCCTTATTATGAGTGAAGTAGCAGGTTGGAGAGCTTGATAACGTTGGAATGAATGTCCTGCCATTTTGTATAGCAATGTGTGGTGGAAGCTTGAATCGTAGGTATTCCTTATATAGACGGGGCAGTAGATTTCTGCCCCTGTTTTCATCAAGCTTATCAAGCCTGGCCTTAAAGTTAACCATACGAATAGGCTAAAAAACTTAATCGCCATTATCAAGCTTCCCAACCTCAGCATCACAGTCATACAGGTGAAATGACCATAAAGCAGCCCAGCCCTTATCAAGCCAGGCCATTCGGTTAACCATACGAATTGGCTATAGAGCTCAATCAACGTCATCAAGCTTCCAAACCTCGGCCTTATAGTCATCCAGACGAAATGGCCATAAATCTATCCCAGTGTTATCAACTTTCTTAACCCCGGCATTCTACTTATATAGACTGGACAGCAGATTGCTGCCCCTGCTCTCATCAAGCTTATCAAGCCCGGCATTACAGTCATACAGTCGAGATGACAATGAAGCTAAACCGAATTCATCAACCACAACAAGCTAGTCCGACAGGCGAAACAGCCATACCACTACCCCGACTTCATCAAGCTTCCCAACCTTGGCCTTATAGTTATACAGGCAATATGACTTTAATGTCTAACCGATTTCTCTTCTATACATATTCCCATAAAACTCTTACTTATCTTTCAATGGACTATGTTATAATATTAAAAAGTATATATTACGTGGCGCTGGCGGGTTGCGGGGCTCGGAGAGGAATAGGATGGAAAAAAGTTATGCGGACTTTCTGAATGAGATATCGGCGGATGATCTTTTTGAGGGCTTACTGGGATATGGGCTTTTTGCCAATAAGCTTCCACCCTGTTTTACGGCAGAATCACTCTATAGATTTTATAAAAGTGGAAAAGGAGAGAAACTGAATCCTGTCAAAAGGCGGGATTATATCATTTTTGACAGCCAGCGCAATACGATGATTCCCAGACGGTTTGGAATCCCTGTTCCCCATGCGTATTATCGGTTATGTAAATCATTATTTGATTCCTGGGTGAAGATACGGCACAGTATGATTCATGCGACAGCAGGTCAGGAGTATCTGGTGAGTCGTATTCATTTGAGAAAGATGAAAAGGGATAGATCGCTGTTTTCCATGGAATATAAGAATTGGAAAATTGATGGGAACCCGGAACCGGACCTGCTTTTAGGGAATAAGTATCTGGTAAAGACGGATATATCCACCTGCTTTCCCAGTATCTATACCCATTCCATTCCCTGGGCCCTGGCAGGTAAAGAAGAGGGGAAAAGAAATAGAAGTATTGATGAATGGTTTAACGACATAGATAAACAATGCCAGAATTGTACCAATGGAGAGACCCATGGCCTCCTGATCGGCCCTCATGCGTCCAATCTGATTTCTGAAATCATTCTTACTAAAGTTGATCAGAAATTGTACAGAATGGGTTGGCGGTACACAAGGGCCATCGATGATTTCACCTGCTATGTGCCTTCCATTGAGGAAGGAGAGCACTTTATCCGGTACCTTCGGCGGGAACTCGCTTATTATGACCTGACGTTGAATGAGAAAAAAACCTCTATCCGGGAGCTGCCTTTCGCTATGAACCATGGTTGGGTCCAGCAGTTGCGAAATGCGCAGGAAATATACTGTGAAAAAGATACCATGGGCCATCCTGACGTGGCAGGCTATCTGTCGTCCGCTATTACTCTGATGGAGGAAAATAATCATGATGGGGCACCGGTGAACTATGCCCTGAAGGTGCTATCCAAAAAGGAAATGACGGAACCTGCAAGGGATTATCTGGTCAAGGTCATACTTCATATGGCTTACCTGTATCCCTATCTTGTCCATTATCTGGAGGAATACGTATTTCTTCCCTATAAAGTACCAGCACACCAAATCCAGAATTTTTCTAAACTGCTTTATGATGAAGGCGCTAGACAGGATCAGTGCGAGATGATGTATTTTGCTTTATACTTTGCCTGGAAATATGGATTCGAATTATATGGTGTTGATGTGGATACGATCATTTCTACCGATTCCTGTATATGTAAGGTACTGGCTCTGCTATACTTTGAGTCTGCTCATCAGGAAGAAGCACTCTAGCTGCTGAGAAAACATGCCAAAAGTTTTCTGAAAGACAGAAATGATTTTGATAGAAATTGGCTCTTTGCCTATGAGGCGCTGAGGGCAGATCAACTGAAGGATGAATGGAAGGCTTATAAAGAAGCAGGAGTGACATTCATTAGGAAATAAAGGTCAATTCTTGTTCTCCATATTACTTGACGGTGTATATCCTTTATGTGACAATACACGATATATACTGAGGAATATTAAGAAATCCCTTTGCTTTTTAATAGGTGGTTGAATTTATGAACGTGTTCTTTTATAGAACCGGTTGGGCATTGCTCTTATATATGCTTTATGAGCCGGAGTGGGAGAAAACTTTTTATTGCTTTGAAGCGAGGGAACAAGTCCCTTCTTATTTTATTGAACATAAAATAAAGTACTTCGTTTTCAGGCGGAATAGTGATCATTCTGATAAAATGAAGTGGCTCTTAGGTCGAATAAAAGATGAATTCAGATATTGGAATTTTGTGAGTAAATTGAGTAAGATCAAAGATAAACATTGCTTTGGCGATGATGATTCAATTCTTGCAAAGCCTTTCATAGATTCTGATTTCTTTGTCGTGGAGGATGGGCTTGCTAATTATACCCCTGATAATATTATGTGGCTACAAAATATTGGAATTCTGGGCCATGGGTGCCACTATCGGGTGATGGGATTTGACCCCGTGATCCGTAAAGTGCTGCTGTCGGGGGCCTTTGCAATACCGGAAGAAATGCGCAGTAAAGCACATTGTATCAATGTAAGAGAAGCCTGGAGTGAGAAGTCTAAAGAGGAAAAGGATAAAATCCTGAAAGTTTTTGATACAAATGCAACGGCGCTTGAAAAGTACAAGGGCGATTACGTTCTTTTAACGCAGAACTATGATGCCTATGATATTGGATCTAAAGAGACAGAATTCTCCCGGTATCAGAAAATCCTAAAAAATTATCCCTTTGGGCAAGTTATTATTAAACCCCATCCTGCATCAAAATTTGATTATAAAAGACATTTTCCTGAATATAAGGTGGTTGAACAGGGAATTCCATTTGAGCTTATGGAATTATATAATAATTATAAAGTGCTGATTAGCATCAATTCTACTGCGGCTTTTACTGTTCCGGGAGATAAAATAATTGATATCTATAATATTGAAGGAAATTTAAAGCAAAGATATACTGTAACAGACAACCAAAGTATTAACGCAAAGGAAATTGAGGGGCTGGTTCCTCGGGTAAAAGAAGCTCCTCGCACTACTAAATCTCGTTTAAAGAATATTTATTACTTTATGCTTCGTAAGTACTTGTGGCACTTAGATTAAATACCTTTGATGTCAATTTTCCCAGTTAGATATGATGGTCTGTGATATTTAACAAATCTCAGGAGAAATCCGATTATCAAAAGTTGGAGGTTATTATGGCTGGATTTCATTTGCAGGATTTTCTTGATCGGATTGAAACAGAGCCCTGTGTACTTTTTATCGGCCAGGACTTTGATGTACATGCACCTGATAATAAAGGCATCATCCAATTGGGCTGGAGCACTATAATTACTTCGCAGCGTGGGGATGATTTTGCATCGGCATTCAGCGTAAAGAATGACAGCCGTCTGGCACATGACCTGTATGATGTTACAGAAATCAACGATAGGGTTTTTGATAAACATAATCTTTCAGTGGTCCATCTCTTTTCGACGGAAAGTGTGTCTCATCATAGTGAGGACTATGTATATGGTCGTAAAGAACAGTCTTCTGCAGCAAATATATTCCGTCGGATTACGGATATGCTCCAAATATCCGGTACTTTGGTTGTAGTCGGTTACTCAGACCATGATCGATTTTCCTTTGATCGTTTTCTGGATATTTGTGACTCTTTTCGTACTAACGGTATTTTAGTCTTTGGATTTCAAATAGGTGAAGGAAAGCAAAAAGATGAATTTGAAGATATTGCTACCCATAATCAGATTCTATTGGAAACGCGGTCCTTATCCTTATTACTTCCCGATACGGCAGGGGATATGGAAGAGGATTTTCCGTATCCAATGGAAGAAGATTATGAGCATATCTATATTAATGGAAATTTAGAGAGAATAACCAGCAAAGACCTGAATCATATTCGGCAGGTTGCGATTCCATTAACATTGGAGGCGGTAGGGGAAGTCGAAGTTCCGCCTTATCTGGTAAGCAGCTATTTTTATCTGTTTTTGAAGAATAGTCCATTCCAGCCGCAGTGGTATGGCTACAAAAACCGGTTTAATTTAAAACGCAATTACGAAGCTAAGCTATATGAGAAAGTCAAAACAAGACTGGATGCACCAGGATCCGATATGAAAAAGATTATCTGTCTTACCGGACAAAGCGGGGCGGGAAAATCTATTGCCCTGGCTCAACTTGCCTATCATACCTTTATGGAACGCCAATATCCGGTCCTTTTCCTTCAAAACAAGGATGTATCTCTTGTCTTTGACAGGGATACGGAGCAGATCCGTGGCATGAAGCAGATTGAAAATTATCTGGATATATTGAAAGACAAGGGCGCTAAATCAGTTTTGGTTATCTTGGACGTGTCTGCTTTTGGGAAGATTTCCCGTGCCTCCTGCTGTCGGTTGTTCGAAATTCTTGCCGGGCAGAAGGGGTATAACATTGTTTTAGTATTTTCCTCTTATGAAATTCCAAAAGAGGATAGGGAAGGAAAACAAAAGAACAATTATATTGAGGTGAATGCAGATCCACGCATTCATCCGGGGACGGAAGAAGAATCCTTCCGGAAGATTCTTAAACAGAAAGCTGAGTTTAGCCAAGAGCAGATTGATAGAATCATTTCCTTCATATATAACGAACGGGATTCAAATGGCCAGACAGCCTGCAAACTTATGAGCCTGTTATATCGTGCCATCTATGATGTCAGACCTGCTTTTGAAGGGGGAATACGTCGTGAGGCTATTACTTCGATTACTGAAATTCTGAAGATGGCTGATCAGGAAGCTGGGCCCCGGTTGGTTTATTCTGATATTGCGATGGCATTGAAACGTGCTTATGAAAATTGCAAAGATAAGGAAAGCTACAAGGCGATAAAGCCTTATGTAGAAAAGCCGGGTATTGAGGGAATTGAAATCAGGGATGAAGTTAAGAATTTATTGGCTTCCGTCGCTTTATGCTCAAAATATGGACTGCCCGTTCCATCTAATTTGGCTTACCGTCTTCTTCCTTCGGTTAGCTATAAGTATGTGCAGATGATTTTCAAACTTTCGTTCTTTGTTTTCCATAGCTTCGATGATGGAGATTTTGAATTTTGGATTCGTACCCGGGAAGAAGCGGAAATGCTGCTTCGTGCTTTTGATATTGATGAAGAGGGCGAAGTCAATCTGCTTGTTCAGATGATTAATAATCTGAATGTGACTACCAGCTACAGTCATACATCAGAGGTAGAATTGATGGTAAAGATGCTGGTCCGTCTGGGGCCGAATTCCCTGACGTGGACGGATAAGAGACTGCCATTTGAATATTATCCCCAAATTATTGATGCTCTTCGGCTTTTGCGGGAGAGTAATGCCGGACACCCTCGTCTGACGCTGCAGGAAATCGTGTATACCAGGGAATATGTTGTCCATCTCTTTGATAATCGTCAGGAAAACGATAAAACCATATCATTAGAGAAGTTAATTACTGTACTTAAGGAGGCTATTGATATAGGGGTCAAGGAGCGCCTACACATTATGAGGGAACGGGATAATGCAAATACTTTCTTGTATGATGCTCTTACCATTGAAATCAATACAAGTCGCTTGAAAATTTTCCAGCATACAGGGGAAAGGAATATGCAGGAATTTATCAAGATGACAAATGATTGCCTTGAAGTCATACAGCATAGCCCGGATAGTTCTTATGCCTATACTACATTGTTCCAAACGGCACTGCTTATGTGCGATTCAAACAGTGACGATATTTATAAAACAAATATTCTTGCTGACTGCGGAGAGATGATTGTACGGCTGCGTGGTGAACATGAGGAGATTGCGCAGCAAGCCCAGGTATTGGATGCTTCCGATAAACTTCTGGCTAAGCTGGGGCGTGTGGATTTGAATGATGAATATTTCGAGATGCTGCTCCAGCACAATTCCGGAGCTGGGGTGTATATTCGGACCTATAGAATGCTGGAAAAGAATGGAATTGAACTCTATAAAAAAGGCAGCATGCTATCCGAAGAACAGGTCAATATCTGCCAGCAGGCATGTGACTACCTTACAAAGAAAGACTATGAAGAAGTGGTATCCGGCAGTGTAGCGTGCCAGCAGTTACTTTTACGCCTGAAATGGGCTATTTTGGATAGGGAACCGATTTTCAGCAGACCTCGGCAGTATACTCATATTTCCAGAAAGGGTTGGGAAGAGTTGCTTGCTATCTGCCGACACTATCGGGAATATCTTTATGATGAAGAAAAAAATTATTATAATGCAAATACCATGCTGTATGTGCTGGCTCTTTGCTATGCACAACTTGGAAAATTTGCAGACTGCCTGAAAATATGTGACATCATAAGAAACAAGACGGAAGATCTGTATTTTGAAAACCGGGTGCGTGTGCTCCATATCCTCTGTGACCCCACAGGGAAACCATTGGAATTTCCGGGATCCTTCACCAGAACGACTGATCCGGAAGCGCCAAAGGGCTTTATACAGATTGATGGGATCCGGCCAGATATGATTCCATGGATGCAAGGAAATAGAAATGCAGGTATCTACTATCATCAGGCGAATCTTTTGGGAGATACCAGGCGTGAACCAGGGATGCATTATCCGGATTTCCAGCTTGGGTTAGGATATATGGGGCTGAGTGTCTTCCGCGGGCTGGAAAATAAGGATGCAAGGAGGGTGTCGAAAAAATGATCTTGTTCAATCCATCGGAAGTGGATAAACTAAACGACGCTTTTTCTCAAGTGTCAGCTTGCATGTTTTTCGCGGCTTATTATGCACCGAAACCCGCGATAAAAGAGAATCTGGCACTTAATCTGCGCATTGCGGTTACTAATGGCTATGGCCTTTTAATAGATTGCGGTAATTATCTGGTGACATGGGCACGAAAGTTGGAGTCAAAGCAAGTCTTATCTTCGCAAGATCAACAAACTATTGGACGGTTTATTTGGCTGTTCAAGGATTTACGCTCGTTATTTTGCCACAATCAGGCGAAGGAGATCTCTTCCGTAAACAGACAAATTTCAAATGTAATGAAATCTCTAGGTGAAATAGGAATCAATTGTAATAAATATGAAAGTATGCGGCCATTTCTGGTGACGGAAGGCCCTTCACAATACAGCACCATTATTTCCAGGCTAAATGATGGAGTACAGGCCATCCTGAATATTTTTAGTAAGCTGATTCGGAAATATGATAAGCTGACAAGAGAGCAGAAAGATTTCGTCTTCGATTCTTGGTGCGAGGCGGTTGCGGAGTGGTATTATAGGAGCACTAATTTCCGCTTTCAGGTCGAAAGTGATATATTCAATCTGTGGTGTCAAAGCAAAGGATATAACAACCGTTGGAGGCACGGTGGTGCTGGTAGGGCATGCTTTAATGATTGGAAGAATAATGTAGAAGTTGATTGGAAACAGTCACGCCGTGATATTTTAACTGAAATTCAGATGAATATTCAGAATTCACGTGGCCCAGCCTATCCTATGGATGTATTAAAGCAAGTGTTAGGGGAACGATGTGGAAGCGAAATTTAAATATTCCTATAAATTGACATTTAACATATAATGATACTAACGCTTTGTGAGAGGGTCTGTTTTTGTATGAGTGCTAAATAAATTTCCTATTCAAGGGGCTTATCTGATTTTACGGGAACTGAGAGGATTTTATGTTTCAAATCAGTGTTAAGAAAAAGACGATGGCGCAAATAGGCGCTTTTACTGCTATAACATGTATATTGTTGCTTATAGATGCAATGAGAATCGATGTGGACTGGCTCTTAGGTATATTGGCATGCATGGGATTCTTCCGACTGGTATATAATTACCCTAATTTCGTTATCCGGTATATCATGATTTTTTTTATGGCTATAGGAAATCTCGTGGGAGTCATGATTTGTGAGCATAGCAAGTTATGGCTTCTAGAAATGGGAATTACCAGTTTTTACTGCGGATCATTTCCATTACTTCTTGCCGGATGGTTTTTACTTATAGCTACTGTTTGGATGCTTGATGTTCGATACAACCAAGGAAAAGATTTGACAAATCGACCAATCATCAACCTTTCACTGGCTGGTCATCCCGCTTCGCTCAAAGCTCTTGCTATTGTTTTCCTTGCTTTCATATCAGTAATTTTATTTTTGAGCGTGGCTCCTCATCCTGCTTTTTTGGAGAATATGGATCGTTTTACATTTGCACAAAAATATTTAACTGATAACTGGAAACGGGCTGCAGGATGGGTGTTTTTTGGAAGCCCTATTTTAATAGCTGCTTTGTTTAACTATAAGAGGGAGTCAAAGTCTCTTATACTTTTAGCTTCTATTGGATTGACTTTTTTTTGCCTCTACCTTTTTTATATCGGAGAGAAATTTGGTGGATTTTGGAACCTGATTGTAAATTTGTGCATAGTTTTCAGTATTTATGGACAACAGATGGATGTTAAACGTCTTCGGCAGAGGATATTTTCTCTTGGAAAAATCTTTTTAATCTTATTTATGGTCCTTGTCGTACATTTGATGATTACACATTCATGGGGACCTTCCCAGGTTTTTACAAACTATTTGCCACAGAGGATGGCTCAGCAAGGCCAGCTTTGGTGGAGAACCTATTCAATGGATAGGAACCATGATACTAGGATTAATGAACTGGGTGATGAAACCAGAACTTATTTTCAGTTCTCTGATAAGAATGAAAAGGATTACAATCATGCTATTTATAAAATAATGAGGTTTACAGTTCCTGCAGATATTTTTAATAGAAGAATAAATAATGGCAATGGCAGTCGTTATTCTACAAGTACGTTTGCTTCCATTTTCTATTACTTTAAACGAATCGGAGTAATCATTTATCCTATTATTGCCGGATTAGTATTTTGGCTCTTTATGAAAATGTTCCTGTATTCTGTCAGCCATTTCTATGTTCTAGAAATGATTTTATCGGCTAAAATATTAGGGGTATCCTATGGTGCACTTGCAATGTCTGAGTTTAATCTCTTATTCCAGTTTAAGCCAATGATTTGGATAGGGGTATTCTGCGGCTTAGTCCTTTTTAGAAAGTATCTTGCTCGGGCACGTTGCAGGCGTTGGAGTGCTTATGAATCTCGAAAATAAGACCGCTGTTTTTAATATCCTTGGCCCTATTATTTTAAATGGCATCAGTTTCTTCACTATCCCTATTTTTACCCGCCTATTAGGGCCAGAGCAATATGGGGTGGTCGCTGTTTATACTACCTGGGTCGGCATTTTTTCCATTGTCTTTGGTCTCCAGGTCCAGGGAAGCATCGGGACGGCCATGGTCTATTACAAGAAAAAAGAGATGAAGTCCTATCTATCTTCTATCTTGATTATGGGACTTCTTTTCTCACTCGTTTGCCTTGCTGCCGGATGGATTTTTTCTAAGCAGCTTGTCAGTTGGCTCCTTTTGGACACAACGGAGCTTAGTCTCATGGGTCTCCAGTCGGTGGGAGCTTTTGTGATCGCTTTCTCCGGAATTGCTTTTATTTTCTATAAGAATGCAAAGAGAAATTTCCTTGTAAATGTGTCAACGGCATTGCTTACCACAGCCTTGAGCCTGCTGCTTATCCTGTGCTATTTCCCTTCTGACAAGCTGTATCTGGGAAAAATGTACGGCATGGCTATCCCCATCACCATTATGGGGGCGGGCCTGGCAGTTTATTTTATCAAAGAGGGCCATGGGACTTTTGATTTCCGATACGTCAAATTTTGCCTGCCCATCTGTATCCCTCTGGTTTTTCATGGGTTGTCACAGATTATTCTGGGCCAGAGTGACCGTATCATGCTCCAGCATATGGTGGGGAATGGCCCTACAGGGGTCTACAGCTTTATCATTACCTTTTCCGGAGTTCTCATGGCAATCTATGGGGCTTTGAATAATACTTGGGTGCCTTTTTATTATGATGATCTCAAAGCAGGGGCTTTAGAGAAGATATCGGCAAGGACTAGAAACTATATCTTTATTTACACCATCATGGTCATCGTATTTGCGCTGTGGTCACCGGAGGTCATTAAGATATTTGCACCTTCTTCCTTCTGGGGGGCTATTGATCTGATTCCTCTATTCGTATTGGGGAATTATTTCAATTTTTTGTACAGCTTTCCTGTCAATTTTGAGTTTTTCCACAAAACCACTTATACTATTGCCATTGGGACGATTTGCGCTGCAGTAGTCAATATAGGAGCCAATTATTTGCTGATTCCCTATTTGGGTATGTGGGGAGCGGCTCTTGGTACTCTTCTGGCCCATGTATTGCTGTTTGTTTTTCATGAAATTATTGCTACATTCGTGCTTCCCTTCCGCTATCATTATTCTATGAAGGATTTCCTCCCGGGAATCTTAGTGGCTTCCGGGGCAGTCATATTGGCAGCATGCCTGAAAAATTTTATAATAATAAGGTGGATTATAGGAGCTGTATTGTCAGGCATATGGTGTTATTCAATTTATAGAAGAAAAAGCTTATTTTAGTGGAGGAGCATATTATGGAGGTTTTAGCTGTAATTCCGGCACGGGGTGGTTCTAAAGGAATTCCGAGAAAGAACGTACGACTCATGCATGGAAAGCCTTTGATTTCTTATGCCATATCGAATGCACTTCAGTGCCCGGATATTACGGACTGTGTCGTCACTACGGATGATGAGGAAATCGCCAGCGTTGCCAGGCTCTATGGCAGCCAGGTGGTAGTAAGACGTGCAGAACTGGCGCAAGATGCGGTGACTCTGGATCCTGTGGTTTATGATGCGGTCCTGCAGATGGAACAGAAGATGGGGAAATCCTACGATGCCGTGATTACGCTCCAGCCTACTTCACCGCTGATGACGCCGGAAACCTTGAACAGGGCGGTAAAATCATTCCTGAACGGAACGGACGATACGGTGATCAGTGTGGTAAATAAGCCCCACCTTTCCTGGAAGAAAGAAGACGGACAGATTGTTCCAAATTATGAGAAACGACTTAACCGCCAGCAGCTTCCTCCCAATTATTCTGAAACCGGCGCTTTCTTTATTACGAAAAGGCCTTTTGTTACAGAAAATTCCCGGTTGGGCAGAAAAATCGGTGTCTTTGAAGTGCCGGAAGAGGAATCTACGGATATTGATTCAGTGGAGGACTGGATTGTGGCTGAGAGCATATTGGGGCGAAAGAATATTATCTTCCGGGCCGATGGAATGAAGCAGCGGGGCCTTGGACATATCTATAATTGCATTACCATGGCTTTTGACCTGATTGGCCACAATATTCTATTTGTCACCAGAAAAGATTGCCCAGAAGGACTGGAAAAAATCAAGAGCACCCACTTGCCCTATGTAACTATTGATTCCGATGATGATCTGGATCCTATTATTACTGACTTTAAGCCGGATATCTGGGTCAATGACTGCCTGGACAGCTCAGAAGAAATGATGAAATGGCTGAAGAGCCGTGTGCCCAGGGTAGTTTCCATAGAAGATACGGGCGCTGGCACGTTGTATGCGGATGCAGTTATTAATGCTCTTTATGAAAATAAGAAGACCTTCTGTGCCAATACCTATGAAGGTAGCGACTATGTGTGCCTGAGGAATGAATTCCTGATTGAAAGACCGAAAGATTTTTCGGAACAGGTAAAGCATATTATGGTCATGTTTGGTGGTACGGATCCAAGCAATCTGAATCGGAAACTGTATGAAGCGGCTGGCGTGATCACCTCATGCTATCGAAATATTACGTTTGATTTTGTGACAGGCCTTGGGTATCATGCCGATGATAACGGGGTAATTTCTAATCCGGAGAAGCGGATATTCGTTCATAACAATGTGTCCAAAGTCACGGACTACATGAAGCAGGCAGACCTTGCAGTATCCAGCCAGGGGCGCACGGTGTACGAGATTGCTTCCATGGGGGTACCGGCTATCATTATGGCGCAGAATGAGCGGGAAATGCAGCACACCTTCGCCACCATGAAGAACGGCTTTATTAATCTTGGGCTTGGCCAGAATGTGGAAACCGGCGCTATTGTGAATACTATGAAATGGCTCATTGATACACCCAATATCCGGTACAATATGCGGGAACTTATGCTGAAACATGATTTCCGGAAGAGTGGCCAGAGAATTAAAAGTATTATCTTAGGAGAAGAAAATGACTAATAACATCGTGGAAGAAAGGCTTAAAAATGGGAAGTTTGTGCTGATTGCTGAAATCGGCGTGAATTATTATGACATCGCAAAGAAGCTTAATATCACGCCCATGGAAGCAGCCAAAATGATGGTACTGGAAGCCAGAAATGCCGGTGTCCATGCCTGCAAGTTCCAGACTTATAAAGCAGAGACACTGGCTTCTAAAAATTCACCATCCTATTGGGATACCACTGAAGAAAAGACGACATCCCAGTATCAGCTTTTTAAGAAATTCGATGCCTTTGGGGTTAAGGAATACAGGGAACTCAAGGAATTCTGTGACCAGATCGGGATTGAATTCTGCTCGACTCCTTTCGATTTCGAATCGGCCGATTATCTGGAACCGCTGATGAATTTTTATAAGATTTCTTCTTCTGACTTGAGCAATCTGCCATTTATTGAGTATATTGCAAAGAAAAATAAGCCTATCATCCTGTCTACCGGTGCGTCTAACCTGGACGAAATTCATGCAGCCGTTGACACTATCCATAAGTACAATGATAAAAAGCTTACTCTGCTCCATTGCGTTCTGGAGTATCCGACACCCTATGAACATACGAATCTGGGAAAAATCGCAAGCCTGAAGAAAGAATTCCCCGATGCGTATATCGGCTATTCTGACCATGCGAAGCCGGATTATTCTTACAATGTACTGAAAACGGCCTACCTCCTTGGGGCCCAGGTGATTGAAAAGCATTTTACCCTGGATAAGAAACTTCCCGGTAATGATCACTACCATGCCATGGATACCCATGATGCCGAAGAAATCTTGAAACAGATTGACTATGTCAGGACTTTGGTCGGAAACCCATCTCTCCACAGCCTTGAAAGTGAAAAGGCAGCCCGTCTCAATGCCCGCAGGTCGATTGTGGCATTGAAGAACATTCCAAAGGGAGAGGTCATTAGTCGGGACATGGTTACCTTTAAACGCCCGGGGACCGGTATTTCTCCAGCTGAACTCGAGAATGTCCTGGGGAAGAAGGCAGCGACTGATATCGTATCCGATGATATCCTGCAGTGGGATATGCTGGAAAAATAAAGTGGTCCCTTGACCAATAAGAACAAACTGATTCAAAGGGAAATTTATAATGCTTTTAGATGTAAGTCGGCTATCTGTAAGTAATGAATCCTGCCTGAAAGGCCTCATGGCTCTTCTGATCATATTGTCCCACTCCGCTTGGGCAGGTAAGTTTACAATATGGGGGTATAGCCTTGCAGGATATAATTATTTGCCGGTGGGCATATTCTTCTTCCTGTCAGGATTTGGTTTGTTTGAGCAGTATAAAAAGGGAAAGGACTTTAAATTTCTGAAAAAGGCTTTTACCCTTTTACTGCCCTATTGGATCCTGTGTGGTCTGTGGTACCCTTTTTTTACAAATAGGAGCTGGAGCGGTGAACTGGTATTTGAAATCATTCTTGGCGACGCATTTCTTCCATTCAGCTGGTATGTGAAGACGCAGCTTGTCTGCTATTTCTTGTGGTTTCTCGCTCCCCATCTTATTCGTAATCAGAAGAAGCCATATTTCCTTGTTTTTGTCTTTTTAGGATTACTCATATACGCCCATTATCGGCGGCTGGCAGGTATCACCACTACTACCTATATTACGGTTTTTGCTTTTTGGGGTGGACTTTTGTACTCCTGTTGGCTGCCAAAGTGGTCAAGTATCCTTGCAAAGCATTACTGTGCTATTCAAATCAGTTTGGTGGTTATTTGTATCTGGTTTTCCCATTTCATGAGAAATGATAGTCTTTCATCAATTGTACGAATCAATATTTTTGCGACACTGTTTGCTATTCTGGTAGTCCAGTTTCTGATGCTCCATGATCAATGGGGAAGAATACCGCGATTTGTTGGAAATATTTCTTATGAGCTGTACCTGGTGCAGGGCCTGCCACTTTGCTTTTTCTCCAAGCAGTCCTTTGCTGCGAAAACGTACATGGCTGTGGGATCTCCTTTGTACGTACTTTTGCTGACAATATGCTTTTCGCTTCTGATGGCAATTATTCTGTATAACGTGGATAGGAAAATTAAAAAATGGACATTGCCATTTATTGAGTGTATTATTTATAGAGCTAGTTTGTGTGAAGCTGATGCCAGACCTCAGTTTCATGGATTTTTTAAAACCATAGATCAGAATTCGGGGGATAGTATGGAAGAAGATGTTAAAGTTATCGACCTGTTGGAACTCAGCAAGGCAGTGTGGAAAATCAAGTATTTTATTGTAGGCTGCGCAATTGTCGGCGGGGCGCTGGGATATGGATATGCCTATAAGACGGTTACTCCTTTGTACCAGACCTCTATCGATGTACAGCTGCCTTTATACGCTGATACGAATACGATTGGCACAGCTCTTCAGGTCGCGAGAGGGCCAAAACTCATTCAGTCGGTTAATGACAGAATGGGAATTAATGGGGGGATCCAGGTCTTTGCAAATAGGCCCGGAAATACGACGCTCCTTCATGTCACATTCAGGGGGACCGATCCTCAGTTGATTAAAAGTTATTCAGACACTTATCAGGGGGCACTGGTAAATACACTGAATACTTTTGTCAATGAGAAGACTATCAATGATATGCAGAAGGCAAACCTGCAAACGCCGAATCCTTTGTCCCAGGAGGAGCTTTTATCCAGGGTTTCTCTTTCTAGGGCCCAGGTTGTTAAAGAGGGCGCTGTGCCAACGGCCAGGGTCGATGAAGGTTATACAAAAAAGACAGTTTATGGCGTCATCCTGGGCTTAGCAATCAGTATTGGCTATGGCGTTTTAACGTATTTGAAGAAACTGTTTTTTGCAAAGTAGATTCAGATTGATTTTTTGAAAAGGATGCAGTAATGAAGGTATTGGTTACGGGGGGAGCCGGATTTATCGGTTCCCATCTGGTCCGTCAGCTTATGGAGGCTGGGGATGATGTCATTCCTTTGGACAACTTATCCACAGGAAGAAGAGAAAATCTGCCATCTCAGGCTCGTCTGGTAATCATGGATATTCATGATAAAATGGTTGAGGACATTTTCAGGCAGGAGCAATTTGATGCCGTAGTCCATTTGGCAGGGCAGACTCTGGTCAGTGACTCTATGGCGGATCCGCAGAATGATATGTACCAGAATATTGCAGGCACTGTCCATATTCTGGAATGCTGCCGGAAGTATGGGGTGAAAAGAATAATATTCTCTTCGTCTGCAGCTACCTATGGTGATGTGGATGAGAAGGCATTGCCCATACCGGAAACATTGCCCCAACTCCCCCTGTCGTTCTATGGACTTACCAAGACAACCGTAGAAAGATATCTGGCTTTATACCAGCAGATTTTTGGTATTCATTATGTGGTTCTCCGTTTCTCCAATGTATACGGCGAACGTCAGGGCAATGGCGGAGAAGGTGGTGTCATCAGCATCTTCGCCAAAGCCCTGGCCCAGGGGAAGGGGATTACTATCTACGGTGATGGAAAGCAGACAAGAGATTTCGTCTATGCCGGGGACATTGCCAGAAGAATTCGGAAAGCATTGTTTACTGATAATTTCGATACCTGCTATAACCTCAGTTCTGAAACGGAAATCAGCCTGAATGAGCTGGTACGGGTATTTTCAGATATAGTGGGAAAGAAAATCGTTCCCGAATATGGTCTAGCTAGAGAAGGGGATATTATCAGGTCTTCCCTTTCTAACAAAAAAGCTCGGAATAATCTCCAGTGGGAACCGGAAGTATCTTTGGAAGATGGATTGAAAAGGACGTACGAGTATTTTAAAAATAACTGAAATTTTATTGCACAAGCATAGAGGAGGCCCAGGTATACCTGCCTCCTTTAAAATACGGATCTACTTGATATATTTTAATTAACTGACTATGCTTAACAAAGCGTATTAACTGGGTTGTGCTTTGAAATATTATTCCGATTTTAAATAAAAGGTATTGACTAGGGAGCTACGATAGAGCATGC
>UMLR01024143.1_pt1 | contig 32884 bp, 34 predicted proteins | sample 1966741 | NCBI WGS metagenome assembly UMLR01 (sample SAMEA4836207, study PRJEB28245) | human gut metagenome | biome: gut microbiome; material: fecal sample | place: Denmark | collected 2008 | reverse complement strand
TGCGGATTTTTTTTCTTTTTTGGATTAGGTGGTTTGTGAGGAGGTGGAGGAGGCAGTGGATTAGATCTAGAATAATTATATGAATAAGGTAAATATTTATTAAATTGATTCATAAAATCACACTCGCTTTTGTTTTTTATATATTATATGAAATATTTATATAAATGCAAATAAAAAGCTAATCTTATTTTTAATTAAGATTAGCTTTACTAGTTACTTAGAGTTATTAGAAAATAATTTAATAACAATGTATACTAGTATCACTATGGCTGCAATATACCAGTACCGGAGGGCAATTATAAATAACCATCCAATTGCAACAATGCCTAGAACGATAGGGATCATTTCAGGAAATGCCAAGAAAAATAAAATACCGAGTATGATAATGACCATAGCCTAAACCTCCTATATATTATAGCAAGTAAGTAAAATTATTTATAACTCTATTATACCATAATATTTGCCAAAATAAAAGTATTATGTTAAAATATTATTGCATAGAAGGAGAAAAGAAAAAATGAATGGAAAATTATATATAGTAGCAACTCCAATAGGAAATTTGGAAGATATAACGATAAGAGCTTTAAAAATATTAAAAGAAGTAGATTTAATTGCGGCAGAAGATACAAGGCAAACATTAAAATTATTAAATCATTTTGAAATATCAAAACCATTAATTAGTTATCATAGGCATAATGAAGATGTAAAAAGTAATATATTAATTGAAAAATTAGAAAATGGGGAAAATATAGCATTAGTTTCTGATGCAGGAACGCCTGGAATTTGTGACCCTGGAGAAGAAGTAATAAGAAAGGCAATCGAGGAAGGAATCACTGTAATACCAATTCCAGGAGCATGTGCGATGATTAATGCATTAATTGTTTCAGGTTTGCCTACAAAGGAATTTAATTTTTTAGGATTTTTACCATTAAATAAAAAATTAAGAAAAGAAAAATTAAATGAAATAGAAAAATCAGAAAAAACAATTATAATTTATGAGGCACCACATAAAATGAAATCAACATTATTAGACTTAAAAAATATATTAAAGAATAGAAAAATTGTTTTGGCAAGAGAATTAACTAAAATTCATGAAGAATTTATTAGAAAAAATATTGATGAATTATTACAAGAAATTGATAATTTAAAAGGTGAAATGATATTAATTATAGAAGGAAATAAAATAGAAAATAAAGAAGAAAATGAATTAAATAATTTATCTTTAGAAGAACATTATAAATATTATGAAAAACAAGGTCTAGATAAAAAAGAAATAATAAAAAAGATAGCTAAAGATAGAAATGTAAATAAAAATGAAATTTATATGAAATTTATATAATCAAAAAGAGGTTATCTTATGATAGCCTCTAAATTTTATTCATCTTCATTCATATCTAAATCTGATAGTTTTTGTGCACATTTTGTGCAAACTAATTTATCTTTGTAAGAAATTAGATTTTTTGAATTTCCGCAAAAAATGCAGTTTGGTTCATATTTTTTTAGTATAATTGAAGAACCATCTACATAAATTTCTATAGGGTCTTTTTCTGCTATATCAAATTTATTTCTAATTTCTATTGGAATAACAACTCTACCTAATTCGTCAACTTTTCTAACAATTCCTGTTGATTTCATAATTTATCCTCCTTAAAACTTATAATCAATTCATTAATATGATAACATATATAATTAAATTGGTCAATAAAAATTTCAAATTATTGTAAGAAACATTGGTATATTTTACTTATTTGTATAATATAAATTAATTAATGGAGGAGAAATGCTAAATATATTATGGCCATTTTTTATAATAATATCAATATTTTATGCAATTTTGTCTGGAAATATTGAAAATATAAATAATTGTATTTTTGAATCTGCAGAAAATGCTGTAAAGTTAACATTAACTTTATTAGGGGCAACATGTTTGTGGAGTGGAATTATGGAGATTGCTTCAAAAACAGATATAATAAAATATTTGTCTGCTATTTTACAACCAATTATTAAAAAAATTTTTTATAATTTGGATTCAAATAAAAAATCATATAATAATATTATTATGAATATTATTGCAAATATTCTGGGATTAGGAAATGCAGCTACTCCGCTAGGATTAAAAGCAATGGGGGAATTACAAAAAGAAAATGCAAATAAAGATGAATTATCTGATAATATGATGATGTTAATTGTTTTGAATACAGCATCATTACAGGTTATACCGACAACAGTAATTGCAGTGAGAAAGTCTTTAGGATCTAATAATCCTACTCAAATAATTTTTCCTGTTTGGATTGCTACTGTTTGTGCTGCAGTTGTTGGAATTCTTGTTGCAAAGATAATAATTAAATTAACTAGAAATTAAAGGTGGATATATGAGTATAATAAATTATATTTCTATATTGGCTATGCCAATAATAATTTTATTTGTAATAATATATGGGTTAAAAGAGAGAATGCCTATATTTGATTCTTTTTTAAAGGGAGCGAATGATGGAGTAGAAATAACTTTTAAAATTTTTCCTACATTAGTTGGTTTATTTTTAGCAATAGGAATGCTTAGAAGCTCTGGTGTTTTAAATTTTATAATAAATTTAATTTCTCCATTAATGTCTTTAATTAAATTTCCTGGGGAAGTTATACCATTAGCATTACTTAGACCGATTTCTGGAAGTTCTTCAATGGCTGTTGCAACAGATATAATAAAAGAAAATGGGGTAGACTCATTTATAGGAATTTTAGCATCAGTTATTATGGGCTCAACAGAAACTACTCTTTATACTATTGCTGTATATACAAGTTCTGTGAAAATAAAAAAAACAAGAGGCATTTTAATTGCTTGTCTTGCTGCAGATATAACTGGTATTATAGTTTCATTATTAGTATGTCGATTTTTGTCGAACGATTTATGTTGACAATTACAAAAAAATGATGTAACATAATTGCAGAAAGGGGATAATTTAAAAATTCCCCCAATTTTATGATATAAATGTTTTTAATATGTCTCGCAATATTATTCTATATTGTATTCAATTTTTTAATGCCATATAAAAATAAAAATTTATGCTAAACATATAGGCCCCCAACCTAATTTAATAAATGTTTTTATATCAATTTTAAATTATTCCCTTTTCTCAATATAAATTATAAAGTAATTAATTTACCTGGACAATCTCTACTTGCTACAGACAAATTAATAGAGTCTATTTTAGAATTATTAGAAATTAATTCATCAACAACTGTTTGATAGGCTAATGCTGGAAAATTACTTTCTTTACTTAGATGTCCAAGCATAGCAGTTTCTAGTTTTCCGTTTTTTGATAAATAAGAAATTGTTTTTCCTGCCATAGTATTAGATAAATGACCATTTTCGCTTGCTATTCTTGATTTTAGTTTAAATGGATATGAACAGCATTTTAATACTTCTGTATCATAATTAGATTCTAATAATATAAATTTGCTACTCTCCAATTTATCTACAATAGCTTTTGTCATATGTCCAACATCTGTTGCAATACTAATCTGATGTTCACTATCTTTAGAAATATTAAATCCGCAAGGGTTTGCGGCATCGTGAGGAATACTAAAAGGTAAAACTTCTAAATCCTCTATGTAAAATTTTTCATTTGGATTAAAAAAATTGATATTTTTTTCTGCTAATTTTTCAGTTTGAGCAGGCATTGCATCAAAGGTTTCTTTTGTTGCAAAAACAGGAATATCAAATTTTTTAGAAATTGTAGCAAGTCCTTTTATGTGGTCTGCATGTTCATGGGTTACTAAGATAGCATTAATTGAAGAAGGATCAACTTCAATAGAATTTAATGCTTCTTCAATTTTTTTACAACTCATTCCCGTATCAACAAGAATTTTGGCATTTTCACTTTCTACAAATAGACTATTTCCACTACTTCCACTATATAAACTACAAAAATTTAGCATATGTATTTCTTCTTTCTAATGTTATTCTTTAACTCTTTCAATTTTTGCACCTAGATTTCTGAATTTTTCTTCTATATTTTCATATCCTCTATCTATGTGTTCTAGATTGTATATTTCGGTTTTTCCTTCTGCTATAATTCCAGCTATTATTAGGGCTGCTCCGGCTCGCAAATCTGATGAATATACAGGTGAACCATATAATTGTTCAACTCCTTCAAAGAATGCTGATTTACCTTGAGCTGTGATATTTGCTCCCATTTTGTTTAACTCTTCAGTATATTGGAATCTTGATTCCCAAATATTTTCTATAATTCTACTTGTTCCATTGGCTATTGAAAGTACAACTCCCATTTGTGGTTGTAAATCTGTAGGAAATCCAGGATATGGTTGAGTTTTTATAATGGCTTTATTTGGTCTTTGGTCACACCATACTCTAATTTCATCCCCAAAATCCTTAACATGTCCACCAATTTCAAGAATTTTTGCTGTAAGAGATTCTAAATGCTTTGTAATACAGTTTTTTATTAAAATATCTCCTTGAGATGCGACAGCTGCAAGCATAAATGTACCTGCTTCAATTTGATCAGGAACTATAGAATAAGTATTGTCTCCATGTAATTTTTTTACACCATTTATTTTTATAACATCTGTTCCAGCACCACGTATATCAGCTCCCATTGTATTCAAGAAGTTTGCTACGTCTACGATATGAGGTTCTCTTGCTGCATTGTCAATAATTGTTGTACCTTCTGCAAGAACTGAAGCAAGCATTACATTAATAGTTGCTCCAACAGACACTACGTCCATATATATAGAAGTTCCAACTAGTTTTTCTGCTGATGCTGAAATTTTCCCTTGTCCAACTTCAACTTTAGCACCAAGTGCTTCAAAACCTTTTATATGTTGATCAATAGGTCGTGCACCCAATTGACATCCTCCAGGCATTCCAACAGAAATTTTTCCTGTACGTCCAAGCATACTTCCTATGATATAATAAGATGCTCTGAATTTACTTGTTAGTTCTTCGGATGCTTCTGTTTTATTTATATTTCTTGTATCTATTGTGATTTCATTTTTAGTATTCCAAGTTATTTTTGCACCAAGACCTTCTAATATTTCACAAGATTTTTTTACATCGCTAATATTTGGTAAATTTTCTATAGTGCAAACTCCATCTATTAAAAGTGTTGCTGGTAAAATTGCTACTGCAGCATTTTTTGCTCCACTTATTGTTACTTCTCCTTTTAAAGGTGTTTTTCCAGTGATAACTAATTTTTCCAAAAGTATTCCTCCTTAAAATTTTCTTTCGTAAGAAATATATCATAAATAAGTAAAGATTACAACAGTTTTTTGGATAAAATAGAAATTAAAAGTTTACATACTCTTTCTGGCTGTAAATAAACCATTTTCTGCAAATAATTCTATAAGTTTAAATTTGAATTTTATATTTGGCTTTTGAGTATCAGAGATAATGGTGTAAGATTCTTTTTGAAGATTATCTTCAAGATTTTCTTTTGCTTCATCATCAACAATTCCAGAAGATACATCAATAAAACATAAAGATGGGAACATTACACACCACCAATTTTTTCCTTTAGCTTCACCAATTTCTACTCTTAAAGCATCATAAAATCCTGCAGGTAAAGAAATATCGCCATAATTTTTGGTTGGAAAATAGAAGTTATTGATATTTATTTTTACAGAATAATTATATCCGTTTTCTTTTATTGTTTCTTCTGCAATTTTTTGAAAATCTGCCTTGTGTTCATTTGCAATAGAAATTGCTTCTTGCTTAGTGGAACAGTTTGAGCATAATCCATTCATATATGCTAGTAGTGAATCTCTAACTTTTAGTTTTAAACTTTGGTCTTCCTCTGAGTCACTATTAGCTAAAACATGTAATCTAAAGACTGCATTGGATAAATTATTAGAAATTGCGGTAACATAGCTTTGAGCTGAAATAAATACATATAAAAATAGTAAAAAACTTATTAAAATTAATTTTTTAAATTTTGATTTCATAAAATCCTCCTAAAAAACATTTTTGTAAAAATATATCTCTAAAATAATTATTAGCCAAAAAAAATAAATTATACATTTAGAGGAAAAAAACTTGACAATGAAATTATAATATGGTAAAATTTACCAGTAAACTATAGGAGGGAATGTAAATGATTGTAAAAAACAAAAGATTAGAAAAATTATGTTGTTTTTATGTAAGTGAATTTCATTTAGAAATGATTTTAGTTCCGTACATAAATAATGTAATTGAAAAAAATAAAAAGATAAGTATATTAACAGAAATTAATTTAGAAGAAACAATAAAAATTTTAATATCAAAAATAAATTTAAGTGAAAAAAGAAAAAAAGAAATATTAGATCTAGGATGGAAAAATAATCAAACTCCAAATATAGAAGAAGAAATGTGTGTAATAGTAATAGGAAATAAAAAGTATATAGAAGAGGCTAACAAGAGCTTAAAAATAAATGATGGAATAGTGATAGATTGCTATTATTTTGATGATATAAAAGATAATATTACGGAAATAGCACAAGAGTATGAAAAAAATTTAAATACAAAAGGAATACAAGATATTTGAAAATTTTGTCGGAAAAGGTTGTAATTAGTAAAAGGACGTGATAAAATCGAAAAAAATACATATAGTAAAGAAGGAATAAAATATGGAAAAGAAAATGAAAATATTAATTGTTACAGCCTTTCCTACACATGGTGCAGGGAGTGGAGCACTGATAACAACACAAGCAAAATCTTATGTTGAAGAAGGTCACGAAGTTGTTATTATTACAGGAAATAATAGAACAGATTTTGATAAATTAGATGGTGTAAGATATCATGTAGTACCTTTTACTGCGGAAACAGAGAATCCAGAGAAAATTGATGGACAATGTAACTTTAATTATTTAATGTTTACAACACATACGGAAAGTACAGCAAATTTTTGGAATGCAAGTTTAGAGCAGATAGAAGAATATATGCAAGCTTTTGAAAAGGCTATAAGAGAAGAAATAACTCAATTTAATCCAGATATAGTTCATACACAACACAATTGGATTACAAGTAGTATATTGGCTAAATTTGATAAACCAGTTGCGCTTACTATTCATGGAACAGATTTGATGGGATATCAAAGAGCTAAAGAAGAGTTAAATAAAGTTAATGAAAAAATTAATGAATTAAGAGAAAAAGCTCAAACTTCAAAGAATACTGAACTTGTAAAAAATATGAGTAAATTGGATGAAATTTATGCAAGATATGAAAATAAAAAACAAATCTTGACAGATATAAAAAGAGCTATGAACGGTAAAGAAATAGAAATATCTAAAGATGAATTGAAAAAATTAGTAAAACTATATGATGAAAAAACGAAATATCAAATGTATATGAGATATGCAGAAAAATCTGCAAAAAATTCTAATAGAATTATAGTAATTTCTGAAGATCAGAAAAAAGAATTTTCTAGATTGTTCCCACAAGATAAAGATAGAGTTGTTCTTTTAGAAAATGGCTATGATCCAAAAACATTTTATATGGATAAAGATGTGGAGAAAGAAAAAGTACTTTCAAAAGAGCAAGCAGATTTTGATAATATGGTTTTATTTGTTGGAAAATTTGCTGATTTTAAAGGAATTGATGCATTATTAAATGCAACTAAAATTTATGAGACAGAGATGAAAGCAATTAATAAAAAGGTGGAAACTTTGATTATTGGTTCTGGAGCATTAGACGATAAATTAAGAAAACAAGCAGAAGAACTTGGATTAGAGAACACATATTTCTTAGGAAGAAAAAATCATACAGAAATACGTCAATTACAAAATTTAGCGGATGTTTCTCTTATACCTTCAAGAAATGAACCATTTGGTTTAGTTGTTATAGAAGGAACAGCATGTGGACATCCTGTTATTGCTACAAATGCTGGAGGAATTCCTGGAATATTAAATAGAGAAAATAAAGATATATCTGATAAAACAAAATCATATGTAACACCACTTGGAATTTTAGTACCACCATTACCAGAAAGACCAGTTTTATTAGATGAAGCACAAAAAGATCAATTAGATGAATATATGACTCAATATGTAAATTCAGAAAATAAACAAGAAGTTGTTAGTAAAATGAAAAACGAATTAGGAATGTCAGAAGAAGTAATTAATAATTATATAGATAATTATATGAAAACAGTAAGAGGAATAAGTGATAGTGTTGAGGCAATTGCATTAGGAAAAACAAAGTTTGATAATGAAAAAATTGCAGAAATAACAAAAACAAATTATTCACAAGATGTTATTAGAGATAAAATATTAGGAATTTTTAATGATGCAATAGATGAAAAAAAAAAGTGTATGAAAAATAAATTTGAATAAACTATTGAAAAATATATCAAAATAGTATATATATAATTTATGTAGCAAATAAAGGAGAAAAAACATATGGATGAAAACTTAGATGCAATTCGAAAAGAACTTAAAAAATATTCGCAAGAACATTTATTAACAGAGTACGAAAGATTAGATGAAACAAAACAAAAACAGTTGCTAGATCAAATTAAAGGAATTGATTTTGGTTTGATTAATAGTTTATATAATAATACTAGAAAAGAATTTAACGAAAAAGATTCTCAAATAACTCCAATAGAATATTTGGACAAAAATAAATTAAATGGATACTATAAGAGCTTTCAAGAAACAGGAGAAAGTGCTATTAGAGCTGGAAAATTAGCTGCTGTAACGATGGCAGGTGGACAAGGAACAAGACTTGGACACAAAGGACCAAAGGGAACATTTGATATAGGATTAGAATCACATAAATCATTATTTGAATTATTAAGTGATTCACTAAAGGAACAAGGAAAAAAATATGATGTTATAATTCCTTGGTTTATAATGACAAGTGAAGAAAATAATGATGATACAGTAGACTTCTTTGCTAAAAATAGATTTTTTGGATATGAAAAAGATAAAAATATATTTTTCTTCAAACAAGGTGAATTACCAATGGTTGATACAGAAGGAAAAATATTGATTGGTGAAAATGGCTTAATAAAAGAAGCTGCTGATGGACATGGTGGAATATATGAAGCATTAGTAAAAAATGGAATGACTAAAAAAATGAGAGAATTAGGTGTAGAATGGCTATTTATAGGTGGGGTTGATAATTGTTTAGTAAAAATGGTTGATCCACTTCTTATGGGAATAGCAATTCAAAAGAAAGTGACTGCAGCTGGTAAGTCCGTAGTGAAAGCAAATCCTCAAGAAAAAGTTGGAGTATTCTGCAAAAAGAATGGAAAACCTTCTGTTGTTGAATATACAGAAATTCCAAAAGAAATGGCAGAAGCAACTGATGATAGAGGAGAACTTATATATGGAGAATCTCATATTTTATGCAACTTATTTAATATAGATGCAGTAGAAAGAATGGGAAGTAAGCCATTACCTTATCATTCTGCTTTTAAAAAGGCAACATATATAGATAAAGATGGAAATAAAGTTATACCAGATGGACCAAATGCATATAAATTTGAAGCATTCTTATTTGATGCTTTTGGAGAATTAGATGATATGGCTATTTTAAGAGTAAATAGAGAAGAGGAATTTGCTCCTGTTAAAAATGCAGCTGGAGTAGATAGTCCAGAAACAGCAAGAGAGCTATATAAAAAATTCTATAAATTATAAAGTTTAATAAATAACTGCTGGTAGAAATATCAGTGGTTATTTTTATATAATATACAAAAAGAAAGGAAGAAAAAATATGGATTACAAAGAAGAATATAAAAAATGGTGTGAAGATCCAAGTTTTGATAAAGAAACAAGAAAAGAGTTATTATCAATTAAAGATGATGAGGAAGAGATAAAAGATAGATTCTATAAAGAATTAGAATTTGGAACAGCTGGATTACGTGGTGTAATTGGTATGGGAACAAATAGAATGAATAAATATACAGTAGGAAAAGCTACACAAGGGTTAGCAAATTACATATTAGAACAAGGTACACAAGATAAAGGTGTTGCAATTAGCTACGATTCTAGAAGAATGTCAGATGAGTTTAGCCTTCAAACAGCATTAATATTAAATGCAAATGGAATAAAAACATATTTATTTGAAAGTTTAAGGCCTGTTCCAGAATTATCATTTGCAGTTAGACAATTAGGATGTACTGCAGGAATTATGATTACAGCTAGTCACAATCCTCCAAAATATAACGGATATAAGGTTTATTGGGATGATGGTTCACAAATTGTTGCTCCAAGAGATAAAGATATTATAAACAAAGTTAGAGCAATTTCTGATTTTAAAGAAATAAAAACAATGAATAAAGAAGATGCTATAAAAGCTGGATTATTTAATATTGTTGGAAAAGAAATGGATGATAAATATATAGAAACATTAAAAAGTAAGATATTAAATCCAGAAATCGTTAGGGAACAAGGAAAAAATTTAAAAATAGTATATACACCATTACATGGTACTGGGAATATGGTTGCAGAAAGATTATTAAATGAATTAGGATTTAAAAATGTTTATGTAGTTCCAGAACAAGCTAAACCAGACGGAAATTTCCCAACTGTAGATTATCCAAATCCAGAGGATAAAAAAGCATTTAAATTAGCATTAGAGTTAGCAAAAAAAGTAGATGCTGATGTAGTTTTAGCAACAGATCCTGATGCAGATAGATTAGGAATTTATGCTAAAGATACAAAAACAGGAGAATACATGCCATATACAGGAAATATGTCTGCATTATTGATTGCAGAATATAGAATTTCTCAAATGAAAGAAAAAGGAATTTTACCTAAAGATGGTATGTTTATAACAACAATTGTTTCATCAGATTTAGCAAAAGCAATTGCTGCAAACTATGGATTAGAGTGTATTGAAGTTTTAACAGGATTCAAAAACATTGGAGCAGTTATGAAAAAAGCTGAAGAAAATCATGATAAAACTTATGTATTTGGATTTGAAGAGAGTTATGGATGTTTAATTGGTGATTATGCAAGAGATAAAGATGGAATTGCAGCAGTTATGTCTTTGTGTGAAGCAGCTGCATATTATAGAGCTCAAGGAATAACATTATGGGATCAAATGAATAATATTTACAAAAAATATGGATATTACAAAGAAGACCAAGTTTCAATTGTAATGGAAGGTGCTGAAGGTGCTGAAAAAATCAAAGAAATGATGACTGCAATGAGAAATAAAGATATCGAAAAAATTGGAAAATATAAAGTTTTAACATTTAAAGATGTTGAAAGAGATTATGTTAAAGATATGCTTACTGGAAAAGAAGGAAAAACAGGATTGCCAAAATCAAATGTATTGTATTATGCATTAGAAGATAATTGTTGGTGTTGTGTTCGTCCATCTGGAACAGAGCCAAAAATAAAACTTTATTTTGGAGTTAAAGGTTCATCTGCTGAAAATGCAACAGAAGAGTTAGAAAAATTAAAAGATGATATGGTAAAACTAGTTAAAGGTAAATAAAAAACAGGGTCGGTCCTTTTCTTCGCATGCGAAAAAAAGGACCGACCCCATTTTACCATAGATTTCTAGATATTGCTCCAAATAAATTAGCTTTTATTGTTGGAATTTCTTTTTGCCAAGCAAGTATTTCTGCTTTTATATCTTCTCTTTTAGTATGTTCATCCATAGGACAAACTTTAGGCATGGTAGATTTATTATATTTTTTTACAAAATGATTTGTATCTTTTTCTGTTAATAATATTAGTGGTCTAATCATAGTGATACCACTTCTATCCATATAACTTTTGGGAGTAAAAGTTGAAATATTTCCGGCATATTTTAAATTCATCATAAATGTTTCAATTACATCATCTAAATTATGACCTAAGGCTATTTTATTACACCCTTCTCTTTGAGCGACAGAATTTATTATTCCTCTACGCAAATTAGCGCACAAAGAACATGGATTTTTTTCTTTTCTGATATCAAATACTATTTCTTTTATATCACTTTTTTCTATAAATAAAGGGACGCCAATTTCGTCACAATTTTTTTGTAATAATTCAGTATCAAAAGATTCAAATCCAGGATTTACGGAGATTGCTATTAAATCAAAATGCTTTGGATAAAATCTTTGTAAGGCTTTTAATCCATTTAATAATGTTATTGAATCTTTTCCTCCAGATAAACAAACTGCTATTTTGTCTCCTTCATCTATCATTTGATATTCTTCTATTGCTTTTCTCATTTTACTTAATATATGTTGCATTATAAATTCCTTTCTTATTAATATAAAATTATTATAACATGAGTGTCAAGTCTTGAAAAAATTATTGATTTTTGAATTAATGTGTATTATAATGTTAATGTGTTTTATGTGCTTATAGCTCAGCAGGATAGAGCAGTCGCCTCCTAAGCGACCGATGGTGGTTCGAGTCCGCCTAGGCACACCAAATTTTAAATTATTATTAATAATAATTTAAAAAGGAGTAATATACTATGAAAGATTTTGAAGATTTAAAAAAATCTATAACTTTAGGATTAGTAATGTGTGTTGTTTCAATAATTATGTTAGTTTATCAAGTTAATAATAGTATTATTTATGCTATACCTAGTAATTTATTTATAATAGGAACAATGATTTATTTTATAAGTGCATTAATTAAAATAAAGTCTGGCAAAGATTTTATGAAATTCTCAAGTATTATTTTAATAATAACAATTATAATAAATATTTTTTGCAAAGTTACAAGTATATCAATAGATTCACTGCTTTTTAAATATGGAATAGAAAATGCAATATATGAACTTATTAATCTTGTGATTGTGATATATTTGTTGGTACTCCTATTTTTTTTAATAATAATATTTTTTAGAAAAATAATAATTTTAGAAAATTTTATAAAAAAAGCATATATATGTACAAGTATATTAGTTGCTTTTGGCTGCATATTAGGTTGCATATTTGTATTTAATTACATTAGTCCTTTTGGAGGATATATATATTATATACGTATGTTAATATTTGCAATTTCTATTATTCCATATTTTTATCAATACTATAATAGAATGGTAAATTCTTATGAGGATAATAAAAATAATAAAAATGTTGTACTAGAAATTGCAGGATTTATAGTAATAATTTTTGTAGTATTACTATTTTTGTGGAGGGAAATAATATATTCTCCTAAAAGTAATATAGAAAATAAAATAAAATTATTATCAGATACTTATGATAACATAGATGTTAATTATACTACAGAGATAATAAATAATGTGAGTTTTAAACTTGCTAAATCATTAAAAGTGAAAGAAGATATTTTGTTAGATAATGTGAGATTTATTGAAAAAGGTTCTGTTTTGGGATATATAGGAGATATAATTATAGCAGTAGACAATGAAGCTACAAATAATCCAAAAGGTAAAAGATGGAACATAAATGGTAAGGAATATGGATATTTAGATATGGAATTTAAAAGTTTTACTTATAATAATGTTAGATATGAATATTCATATATGGGGGATACATTGATAATTTATGGATTCATAAAAAATAATAAAATTGTATTTATAAGTATGGATATGGGGTGCTATGCTACGATAAGTTTAGCAGAATTAACAGGAATTTTAAGTATAGAATAGTTATAGCAATTTAAATATAAAAAAATTCTATATAGTAAATGTAAAAGTTTACTATATAGATTTTTTGTATAAAGATGTGTAGAGGAAAAAAATTCAAATTATATAGGTTTACAATAGATATGTCACACCCAAAATAAAAAAATAGGAAATACCAGAAGTATAACTAGTTTATATAGAGTAATGCAAAAGTTAGGTATATATAATAAAGCTCCAAGTAAGAAGAAAGAATATGAACCGAAATTATATCAACAGATGACATATCCAGGAGAAAGAGTGCAAATAGATATGAAGTATGTTCCGGCCAAAAACCTAACAGAAGAAGTTAAAGAAATAGATGGGAGATATTACCAATACACAGCAATAGATGAATATACTAGAAAAAGAGTATTATGGGCAAGTAAAGAGCAAAGTACAAGTGCATCAACAGAATTTTTAAAGGTAATGATGAGGAAGTTTCCATTTAAAATAGAATGTATTCAAAAAGATAATGGATTTGAATTTACAAACAGATTAAATTGGCAAGGAACAAAGAAAAAGACAATGTTTGAGAGCAAATTGGAGGAACTAGGAATAAAGCATAAATTGATTAAGCCAAAGACACCAAGACACAATGGAAAAGTAGAAAGAAGTCACAGAAAAGATCAAGAAAGGTTTTATTATAATAAAATTTTTTGGAGCTTTGAAGATTTCAAGAATAGATTAAAATATTGGGAAAGGGAATATAATAATTTTCCAATGAAACCGTTAGGTTGGAAAAGTCCGAACGAGAAATTAAAAGAGTTTGAACTTAAGAAAAGTGTATAAAAAGGTACTTTTTATCAATTTCCTTAAGTTACATAACGAAGTTGTGAAGAACAGATAAAGCATATTATGTATTTCAAACACTATATTTATCAATAAAGTGTGACATATGTTTGACAAACCTACAATATACAGATACATATTATTCAAATGCAACAACAGGATTAACAAGTGAACAATACACAGAATTAAAACAAAAGATGTTAAAAAGTGTATACCAAAACGGTGGATTTTACATTGGAAAATACGAAACTGGAATAGAAGATACACCAAGAACATCAAATACAACACTAACAGAAACACCAGTAATAAAACAAAATGCATACCCATATACTTATGTAACATGTAGTCAAGCACAAACATTAGCAAGTAATATGGAACATGGAGATAAAACAACAAGTTTAATGTTTGGAGTACAATGGGATTTAACATTAAAATATTTAGAGAAAAAAGGAACAGCGCAAGCAGATTTAAAAACAAATAGTACAAGTTGGGGAAATTACTACAATAATGCATGGAATATAACAAATGAAAATTTAAAATATGCAGAATACAAAAATTCTTCTTTACAACCTTGGGCAACAGCAACAGAAAAAACAAAAACTGCTAGTGAAATTATCTTATTATCAACAGGAGCAAGCGATAGTTTTAGCAAAATGGGAATATATGATTTAGCAGGAAATGTATATGAATGGACGCTCGAATATACTTCTAGCATCTACGGTCCTTCTGCCTTTCGAGGAGGTTATTACGACTTTACGGGCAGTAGTTATCCGGCTTCTAGCCGCGGCGTCAGCTCTATGGCCAATGCCACCTACGACATTGGGTGCAGAGTAGCACTTTATTAAAGGTAGCTATGAGTCCTGTGTAGCGATGCACTAAAAGGAGCTCGAAATAAGAATTAAATAAATTAGAAGAGTGGTGTGTATTTATTTACACATCATTTTTTTGGAAAAAGCAATTGAAGGAGAAGAAAATGCATTATAGAAATAATCTAATAAAAACACTTGATAAAAAAAAGAAAAAAACATATAATATAAACGAAAAGAGAGGAAACAAATGGAAAAAGCAAAAGAATATTATATGAAACAAGCATTAAAAGAAGCGGAAAAAGCCTATGAAAAATTAGAAGTACCAGTTGGAGCTATAATTGTAAAAGATGGAAAAATAATAGCAAGAGCACATAATCAAAAAGAAACCAAAACAGACACAACAAAACATGCAGAAATCACAGTAATACAAAAAGCAAGTAAAAAATTGAATTCTTGGAGACTAATTGATTGTGAAATGTATGTAACATTAGAGCCATGCACGATGTGTGCAGGAGCAATAATTAACTCAAGAATAAAAAAAGTTTATATTGGTGCTATGGACGAAAAAACTGGTGCAGTTGGTTCTGTTCTTAATTTATTTGAGGATTATAAATTTAATCACAAACCAGAAGTTGAAAAAGGAATATTAAAAGAAGATTGTGAAAGCTTATTAAAACAATTTTTTAAAGAGTTGAGAAAATTAAAAAGTAACGGAGGAAAAAATGTATAGAAATATAAATAAGAAAATTTTTCACATTGTAATGGTAATTGTTATTATTTTTGCAATATTATGTGTTGGTGGTATATTTATTTTGAGATATCAAGTAGAGGGAGAGGCAAATATGCCATTTAAAATTACTAAAATCTCTTTAGTAGAAAGTGTAGAAGGAACTGAAAAAGATAACGCAAGTGAAAAGTGGAATTTTAATGTAAATCAAAATAATGATATATATATTTATATTGAAAAAAATTCTGGGTATGGAAAAACTGAAATAATAGATAGTGTAGAAATAAAAAATATTGATATAAATAAAGAAAAAAAACTAGGAGAAACGAAACTATATAAACCTGTAACAGAAGAAAAAAGAATGTTTACAAATTCACAGGAAAATGAAATTACAGAAATTACATACAATGGTGAATTAGAATCAAATATAAAAGAGGAAAAAATTTCAAATCAAGGAGGAATTGTTGCATTTAGGTATGCTATAAATAATTTGGCAACATATATTTCAAATAATGAAGAACAAATAAATCATAGCCAGTTATTGAAATTGACAAATATAAAACAAGAAGATTTGCAAACTAAGATAACCTTTGATATTATTATAAATTTAAAGAGCAAGAAAAAATATCAAGCACAGGTTAATATTGATGTGCCACAAGGGGATATAATAGAAAAAGGAACTGTTGGAATTGATATAACAGATTTAAAAGGAATAATTTTCAAGAGAATGGAAAATTAAATGGAATTAAAATTAATAAAAAATACTTGCAAATTTAATAATTACAGTATATAATAATGAATGGTATGAGGGTTGACCTCTGTATGGAAAACAAACTCAATAGAAGCCTATGAACCTTGTCAGGTCCGGAAGGAAGCAGCAATAAGTAGATACTTTTATGTGGGCGTTGTTTTCCATAGAGAGATTGACAATCACGCCATTTTCTTTATGAAGGATGTGAAATTATGGGGTACACAGCGCTTTATAGAAAATTTAGACCACAAACATTTGCAGAAATGGTTGGTCAGGAACATATAACAAGAACGCTAAGAAATCAAATAATGGCTAATAGGGTAGGACATGCGTATTTATTTAATGGGGGAAGAGGAACTGGAAAAACTACATCAGCTAAAGTTTTAGCACGTGCGATAAATTGCTTAAATCCTAAGGATGGAGAACCATGTAATGAATGTGAAATATGCAAAGCTGCGTTAAATGGCTCATTAACAGATATTGTAGAAATGGATGCGGCATCTAATAATAGTGTAGAAGATATTCGTTCTATTAGGGAAGAAGTAAATTTTTTACCAACAAAAGCAAAATATAGAGTATATATTATAGATGAGGTACATATGTTATCTCAAGGAGCTTTTAATGCTTTGTTAAAAACATTGGAAGAGCCACCAGAACATGTAAAATTTATTTTAGCAACAACAGAACCGCAAAAATTGCCAGCAACAATACTTTCAAGATGTCAAAGATTTGATTTCAAAAGAATTTCAAATGAAGATATTATAAAAAGATTAGAAATTGTTTGCAAAGAGAGTAATATAAGTATAACACCACAAGCATTAAATATTATAGCTTCACTATCAGAAGGAGCAATGAGAGATGCATTATCTATTTTAGAGAGATGTGTACAAGATGGTGAAAATAATATTGATGAAGATAAGATAAAAGAATTAGTCGGAATTCCTAAGATTACTTATATTCATAGCATTACAGAAGCAATTATTGAATATAATATAGATGAAGCAATGGAATCAATTACCAAAGTCTTAGATGAAGGAAAAGACTTAAATAATTTACTTTGGGAAATTATAAAATATGTAAAAGATATTTTGATGGTAAAAACAGGTCAAAAATTAACAATATATAATGAAAATGATTTTGCAAATTTAAAAACATTAGCTGAAAAAGTCTCAAAAGATAGGGCTATAAGGCTAATAAGTGAATTATCAAAACTTGAAAATGATATGAAAAGTTCTACACAGAGATTGATTATATTCCAAGCAGGAATTATAAGATTATGTGATAAAGAAATTTCATCAGCTTCTCCAACAGGAAACGGTGGAGATTCAGATAATTCAGATGTATATGCTAGATTAGATAAAATAGAAAATTATTTAAGATCTGGTGGTGGAGTAAGAGTACAATCTCAAACAATTAAAAGAACAACAAATACAACGGCACCTAAAAGTAATGCAATAAGTGCAATTGCAGGAATAGGAAAAGATAAAAAGCCTGCACAATATTGGAAAGATGTTGTAAATAATTTTAAAGCTAATGGAAAAATAATGTTATATACGAATTTGTTAAATACAGACGCTATTGAAGTAAATGATATGACTGTTGGAATAGAATTCCCTAAGGGATTAACACCATTTGGAAAAACAGTATTAGAAAATCCAGAGAATAAAGCAGAAATAGTAAAACAAGTTTCAATTGCATGTGGAAAAACAATGCAAATAAAATATATAGATACAAAGCCACAGAGCGAAGGCGAAATGACAGAAGAACAAGAATTATCAAATTTTGCGAATGAATTTGATATACCATTTGGCGTAATAGAATAATTAAGGAGGAATAGGAAATGTCAAAAAGAGGAGGATTCCCAGGAATGGGAGGATTTGGTGGAATGAACATCAACAATTTAATGAAAGAAGCAAAAAAGATGCAAGCAGATTTAGAAAAATCACAAACAGAGCTTGCAGCAAAAGAATTTGAAGCATCAGCAGGTGGAGGAGCAGTAACAGCAAAAGTAAATGGACAAAAAGAGATATTAAGCTTAACTTTACAAAAAGATGTTGTAGATCCAGATGATGTTGAAATGTTACAAGATTTAATTGTAACATGTTTAAATCAAGCATTTAAACAAGTAGATGATGCTCAAGCAGCTTCTATGGGAAAATATAATATCCCAGGATTAATGTAGTTACAAGGAGAAAACATATGTCAATGTATTCACCATCAATAGAAAAACTTATACAGAGCTTTGAAAAATTACCAAGTATAGGAAATAAGACAGCTGCAAGATTAGCATTTTATATGTTAAACGCATCAGAAGAAGAAACCAATGAGTTTGTTTCTTCTATTATAAATGCAAAAAAGAATTTAAAATATTGTAGTAAATGTTATAATATTTCAGATACAGATCCATGTCCAATTTGCGGAAATCCAAAAAGGGATCCATCAGTTATTTGCGTAGTGGAAGATGTTAGAGATATTATTGCAATGGAGAAAACTCATGAATTTAAAGGAGTTTATCATGTTTTACATGGTTCTATATCTCCAATGAATGGAATTGGACCAGATGATATAAAAATAAAAGAATTATTAGCACGTCTTATGGATGGAACTGTAAAAGAAGTAATACTTGCAACAAACCCTAGGGTAGAGGGGGAAGCAACAGCAATGTATTTATCAAAACTAATAAAGCCATTAGGAATCAAAGTTACAAGAATAGCTCATGGAATTCCTGTTGGTGGAGATTTGGAATATACAGATGAGGTTACTTTAACAAAAGCTTTGGAAGGAAGAAGAGAGTTATAAAATATAATCACAAAAAAATAAGCCACCTCATATCATATAATGAGGTGGCTTTTATGGATTCAAAATCTAATTGTAATAATTGCTCTGGTTATAATTTGGTTGGATTAGCTGCATCTTTAGCAGTTGTTATAAGTGAACAATTTGATGCAGATGATTTAGCTATTCTAGCTGCTTTTGTAACAGCTCTTGGAGATAATTTAGCATTGCTAGCATCTACGAAGGAATGCTAAAAAAAGGACCGACCCTATTTTCGCATTGTAAAAGAATTTTACAAATATCTTTAGTAGAATTTTTCTTGGCAATAATTCTAGCTCTGACTTTCATTTCTTGAATCTTATCTGGGTTTGAGAATAAATCATCTAAGATTTGTTCAACATTATCGCCTTTTTTTATCCAAATTGCAACTTTATTTTTTTCAAGATATGCAGCATTTTCTTCTTCTTGACCTGGAATAGGATTTATTATTACTATTGGCAAACCAGAAGCCAAGCTTTCCGTAGTAGTTAGACCACCAGGTTTAGTAACAACTAAATCTGAAATACTCATAAGTTGAGGAACTTTATCTGTATATTCTAGAATTTTTACAAATTCATTTTTATTTAATTCATTAACTAAATTTTGAAAATCTTCTTTCATTTTTTGATTTTTTCCAGCAATAGCAACAACTTGTATTTTTTCATATGATTTGACAAATGATTTGAAAATATTAAATGTTTGCTTTTTGCCTAGTCCGAATTCTCCGCCTCCGAAGAAAAGAACAGTTTTTCTATCAGGTGATAATCCGAAAGTTTTTTAGTATTTGTGCTTTGTCATATTTTAATAAGAATTTATTAGAAAGAGGTATTCCTGTTGCAAAGATTTTTTCGTTAGGGATATTTTTTTCATGTAATTTTTTCTTCATTCCTTCATGAGAAACGAAAAAGTAATCTACATATTTATTAAAAACAAGCCATTGGTCATGTGGCGCATAATCTGTCATTACAGTTGCAAGCTTTGCAGTTAATTTTCCTTGTTTTTTTAAATATGCACACATTTGTGAACCAAAAGGATGTGTAGAAATTATAATTTCTGGTTTAAATGATTTTAATAATTTACATAGTTTTTGTGAAAGTATCATATTAGAAACTGTACTTATTTGAGCTATTGGGCCTTTTTGAGAGTTCCAATATAATTTTCCCCATGTTTTTGGAGCTTTTTTTGCCATTTCTGTATAAGCCATTTTAGTTACGCTATTTACAGCTTTATTTACATATTCCATGCAATCAACAAGAGCAACATCAATATCAGGATAATTTGTTTCAATACATTCTTTTATAGAGCGTGCTGCAGATAAATGTCCACCCCCATATGAAGCATAAAAAATCATTACTTTTCTCATATTAAAATCCCCTTAAAATATTTTTTATTTCATTCTATCATAAAGTTAAAATAAATTGTATATTTTTTGCAAAAAAAACCAAAATATTAAGAAAAGGAGGTCAAAATGCAAAAAAGTAAAATTTGGATTTTTTTAACAGTAATTGCAGTAATTTTAGCAATTATATTAGGCTTTAATTTATTTAATCAAAAAACTGCATATGCTACAACAAAAGAAAATGATTATAATATGGCATTTTATCAAGTTACGGAGTATGTTCAAAATGTAAAAACATATTTGGCAAAAGCAATGATTTCAAAATCTGCAGAGCATGGAGCTGAAATGTTAACACATGTGTGGAGAGAAGCTAATATGGCACAAGCATATTTAGGAATGTTGCCAATAGAGAGCCAAGAATTAGAAAATACAGAAAAATTTTTGAACCAAGTAAGTGAATATAGTTATGCATTATCTAGAAAAAATATTGAGGGTACAGGACTTACCGATGAAGATATTGAAAAAATAAAAGAATTGCATAATTATAGTGTTGATTTATCAAATACATTAAATGAAATGGCGGAAGAACTAAATAATGGAACTTTAAAATGGTCTGATTTGACAAGTGAAGCCACAAGCTCACAAATATCAGAAGTAAGCACATTTGATGTTGTAGAAGAAAATTTTCATGAATATACTGGTTTAATCTATGATGGTGCATTTTCTGAACATATAACAAGTTCAGAGAAAAAAGGATTAACTGGAGATGAAATAGATGAAGAATCTGCAAAACAAATTGCTGAAAATTTTATAGGAAAAGATAAAATCAAAGAAACTAAAAATAATGGATATGTAGAAAATGGTGATATTCCTGTATATAGATTTGAAATGACGACAAATGAAGATAAAACAATAGGAATATCTATTTCTAAAAAAGGTGGTCATGTTGTATTTTTAAATTATAACAGAGATGTAAATGAGGAAAAAATAAGTGAACAAGATGCTGTACAAAAAGGAAAAGAATACCTTGCAAATAAAGGATTTAATAATATGAAAGAAACATATTATTTAAAAGAAAATGGATTTATAACTGTAAATTATGCATATCAACAAGATGATGTGGTAATTTACCCAGATTTAATTAAAGTAAAAATAGCTTTAGATGATGGTGAAGTTATAGGATTAGAAACTACTGGATATTTAAATTGTCATTATACTAGAATTATTCCTACAAATAGAATTTCAATAGATGATGCAAGAAAAAAATTAAGTTCAAAAGTAGAAATTACAAGTGAAGGATTAGCTATAATTCCTACAGAATGGAAGACGGAGAAGTTTTGCTACGAATTTAAAGGAAAAGCAGATGATATAGATTTTATTGCATATATTAATGCTGAAAATGGAGAGGAAGAAGATATTTTAATTATTACAAATACTCCTAATGGAACATTAACTGAATAGAAAAAATTTCAAACATAAAAAATAAAATAATGCAAATAATAATAACGAAAAAGTAAATAAGCTTTTTCAAAAAACGGTCCGTAAACAGATAAATTTGGAAAGGAGACTTTATTATGTCTAAGAACAACAAATTAATATCTGAAAACTTACGAACAGAAATAGCAAAGGAATTAGGTGTTTATGATCAAGTAAAAAAAGATGGAGGAAGTTGGGAAAACGTATCTTCTAAGACATGTGGAAATATAGTTTCAAAAGCTATAGAAATTGCAAATAGAGCTGTTGAAAATCAATAGTTTTTAGATATGCAGAAAGTGCTGGATTCAAATTGTTAGATAACAATTTTGAATTCGGCATTTTTTTACAAAAAAATTGACAATAATTTTAAATAGTGGTAAAATTAATTATAGAGGGCAAGTTTTGTGACCTAATACAAATGAGCATACATAAGAAGTAATCTTGCTCGAAAGTCTAAAGACTATTTTTTAGGAGGGGATTATATGAAGAAATCTTTTAAAATCGTTAATTTAATCGTAGTATTAACATTAATAGCAGCAATAGTTGCAATGCCAACTGTAGCTAATGCAGCATCATTTTATAACTACGGTTCATCAAAATCAAATTCGAGAGGATTTAATTTTGGATCAATGCTAGAAATGGCGACACAAAGATATCAATCTGTAAATAAATATAAAGAATATTTAAATGAAATGACAAAGTTTACAAATGGATTGAATAAGAATATGTCAGTAAGTGAGATGAAAATTCAAATTATTGACAAAGCAACTGAACTAAGAAACAAATATAGTAGTTCATCTGCAATTCCAAAAATCTCAAATCAAATTATTAATACAACAATAAACTCCAATGCAACATCAACAAGTGACTTGTTAGGAACAATAACAAGTACATTAAAGAAATTGTTAGGAAATACAAGTAATGCAATAGAGAGTTTAACACCAGATGTAACAATCGATAATATGACTGCTACAACAGCTGGAGAGATATGTGGAGAAAAATATAAAGTAAATTTAGTTGGTAAAATATATTATGCTGGTACAGATAAAAGTGGTAACCCAACATCAAATAAATGGGTTTATTTAGTACAAGGTTCTCAAATGAATGGTCAAGCAATGGCAGATTCTTTAGGACAAATGTACTTAGACCGAGGATATAACGTATTAGCACCAGATTCAAGAGGATATGGAAGTAGCGGCGGAAGTGTTGCTATGGGATATGTAGAAAGTCTTGATGTATGGGATTGGTTAACATACTTAAATAATACATACGGAGATAAATGTCAAAAGATAATTGTACATGGTGTATCATTAGGTGGAGCAACAACAGTATTTGCTTCAGGATTAGAAATTAATGGAAAAACAATGAAAGACCAACATGTTATAGGACTTGTTGAAGACTGTGGATATACTTCATTAACAGGAATCATAAAAGGAATGTTAAGCTCAAGTTCATCATCAGATTCTTCAAGTAATGAATTAGTAGCTAAAATATTAGGTATATCTAAAAAAGACAATTTATCAAGCTTATCAAGCTCAAACTTATCTGATGAAGTAATTAAAAAATTATTAATTAACGTAATTGATGTAGGTTTAACAGATGAAAACTTTGACCAACACCAAAATGCATTAGATAGTTTAAATAAATGTGAATTACCAATATTAATTGTACATGGTACAAAAGATACAACAGTACCATATGAAAATAGTACAGAAATTTATAATACTGCAATGGCAAATTCAAAAATACCATATGTACAAAGATATAGTGCAGAAGGACAACAACACGCATTTGTAGTATTAGGTTCACAATACAATGTTTATAAAGGACATGTAGAAAACTTTATTAGTAAAGCAGAAGAAATATCTGAAGGAAAAACAGTAAATAAAGAATCAGATTATAAACAAGAAGAAGTACAAAAGACATCAGCAATTACACAATTATTAAAAGCATTAAAATTAATAAAGAACATAATTAAAAAATAATAATAAATTAATGAAAAAATCAACCTTATCTTAAGGTTGATTTTTTCTTACAATTATATTGACTTTTAAAAAATTAGTGTGGTATACTTATTATAGGAGTGTATTAACTAAAGATATTGGAGATGAATAAACATGAGAAATTTTAAAGAAAAAATATTAGGAATATTGTTAATTAGTATATTAATTTTTGCTAGCTTTAGAGCACCAATTGTTTATGGAAAAACAGAAGCAGATGAATTAAAAGAATTACTTGACGAATATGAAGAAGATTTAGGAGATTTAAAACAATTAAAAAAAGTAGTAGATGTTACATATAATGATTTATATACAGCAACAAAAGTTGATGATGCACTAAAAGAAAAATTAAGAGAAGATATTAGTAATTTTGAGAACATTGACGGAATAAATCCATTAATATTAAGTGTTTTGGACATAGAATTAAATTCACAAGTAAATAATCTGGATGATGATAATATAGATGATATGAGAGAAGAAATATCAGTTATTAAAGAATGGGTAGATGCAAAAGTAGGAACATCTGAAGATGATGGAAAGAAAGATGATAATAAAAATAATGGCACAAATGATGGTGCAAACAATGACTCAAATAATAATGGAAATAAAGTAGATCAAAGTAATACTACAATTGATCCAACTACATCAGGAGAAAAAATTCCGTATGCAGGAGCACAAAATATAATCAAAATTTTAGTTGTAATTGCAGGAATTAGTATAATAGTATTTGTGATAAAATATAGAGAATTAAAAGAAATAAAATAAAAGCTTGAATATCAAGCTTTTATTTTTTTACATATTTTTATCAACATTTTTTCTTAAAACAAGATAACTTAAAATTAGTAAGACAAATGTCATTAATAATATTATTAATATAACATGTTGCATATGTCCTACTGTAAAAGTAAAGTAATCTTCAGGGTCTACTTTTATTAATGGATTTATAGTTTGTACCATATGTGTTAATTCATTTAAATTTGCTGTTGTACCAAGTCCCTCAACAGTCCATCTACATAAAACGAAGTTAGATATGAAATCAGAAAATCCTTCAAGTTTGAATAACATTCCTGAAAACAATAGGTGCGGTACAAGAACCATTGGTAAAAGTGTCATTGCAATATTAGCATCTTTTACAAACGAAGATATGAACAATCCAGTTGTTGCAGATGATAATATTGATAAGAAACATATAATTTGCACATCCCAGAATGAATCTATTAATATATTATATTCTGAAGCTCCAACTAATTTTTGGAATAATGCTACCAAAAGAAGTGATTGGATGAATGCTAATATTCCTTGTACTATAAATTTAGATAATAGATATGCTGATAATTTTAAATCTGCCATATGTTCCTTTTGCAGGATAACTTTTTCCTTACAAATTTCTTGTACTGAGTTTAGTAATCCAAGCCAAATAGCGGAACAGCCTAAAGAAAACAGAATTGCTTTTGTATCATCATAACTTTTATACAAATTATCTGTTGTAACCATTGATAGCAGTACTGCAACTACTGGGGCTTGAGCAAATAGTATAACTAATTGCTGAATATCATTTGAAATAAGTTTTATATATCTCATTATTAAAATTATTAATTGTTTAAAAAATGACTTCTTTTTATTAGCAATATTATTACTTTTTCCATTTTTGGCTATTTTTGGTACGACTGGTTCTCTTTCGTCTTGAAATTTGTTATACCAGTATTCTTGGTTTTCAATTATTTTGGTATATATATCAACAAAGTCTGTAACTCCAAAGAAATTCAATGCTTCTTGTGGTGAACCATAAAAACATAAATGACCACCTTCTCCAAAAAATGCAACTTTATCACATAGATGTAAATTAAGTGTATTATGTGTAACAAGTATGATTGTTTTACCCATTTGAGACATTTTTCTCAATGTTTGCATTATACTTCTTTCAGTTCCAGGATCTAGACCGCTAGTAGGTTCATCTAAGAAAAATAAATTTGGATCTGCCAATAATTCTACAGCAATACTAGCTCTTTTTCTTTGACCACCACTTAGTTGCCTAATAAATGAGTTTTCAAAATCAGTTAAACTAACTATATCTAAAACTTCTTTTATTCTTTGGTTACGTTCCTTTTTTGAAGTATTATCAGGCATTCTTAATTTTGCAGCATATTGTAACATATCATGCAAAGTTAAATTAGAAAATACAATATCATCTTGAGGAACATATCCAATATTATATTTTAAATTTTCATAATTTTCATATAAATTTTCACCATTCATTAAAACAGTGCCAGATGTTGGACGATCAACACCACTGATACATTTCATAAAAGTGGATTTTCCAGCTCCAGAGCCACCAACAAATGCAACAAATTCAGAAGGATTTATACTCATACTTACATGAGAAGATATTTCACGGACTTTGAATTTTATTCTAACCCTTTTTACAATATCAATAGCATCTAATCTGATACCTCTTTCGAAGATTTGATAAAATAGTGTATTTCCAATCAAAATCATCTTTGTATTTCCAATAAAAATAACATCTAAGTTGTTTAGAAATACTTCTTGTGATTGAGGAATTTTTAGACCATTAACATATACACCGTTCAAACTAAATTCATCAAAAATAGATGTTTTAGTTGGTGTTTTATGAATAGTTGCGTGATGTTTTGCAATACCTGCTGGAGATAATACAATATCACAAGAACCACTACTACCTATTGAAATGTTTCCATTAGATAGTGGATAAGGTTTCCATTCATCTAAGTTTGTATTAATAGACATTATCATTACAATTCCAATGTTTGAGTCAGAATCTAATATTTTTATAAAGCTACCTTCAGATAAATAAAGGCTTGTAAAAGCTTTATTTCCATTACCTAACATAGGAACTTGTAAACTATCATTTGTTACTAAAACGCCATATTCATTTATTTCTATTACTCCTTGATTATCGTCAACAGCATTTGATGCTAATACAATATCATTAGAATTTGCGCTACCGAATGTCATTTGTGTTTTTCCGAATGTTGAAAGATTTATTGATCGTAATCCATTATCATCTACAATTGTTAAAAAGTAGCTTTCACCACTTTTGGCAACATGTCTGTAATGAACAAAATCATCTAATTCTCTATTCTCTTTTTCCATAATGTATATCCTTTCTCAAGAATATTTTAATATAAAAAAATATACAAGTCAATAAATTATTGCAAAAAATAGTTAAATAGAATATAATAAAAAAAATTCATTTTGGAGGTAAAACATGAACGTAAAAAATATTATAAAAGTTACAAATGGTAAATTAATAAATGGAAATGAAGAACTTGAATGTGAAAGTTTTTCTAAGGATACAAGAACAATTCAAAAAGGTGATATTTATATAGGAATAAAAGGTGAAAAATTTGATGGAAATCAATTTTGGAAACAAGCACTAGATAATGGTGCTGCTGCAGTAATTATCCAAGGAATTGAGGTAACAGAAGAAGAAAAAGTAAAATATTCAAATAAAACAATTATATTGGTTCAAGATACTTTAAAAGCATTATATGAAATTGCAAAATATAAAAGAAGTCTATATGATATACCTGTTGTTGCAATTACTGGAAGCGTAGGGAAAACAAGTACAAAAGATATGATTGCAAGTGTTGTGAGTACAAAATTTAAGACTTTAAAAACAGAAGGAAATAACAATAATAATATAGGATTACCATTTACGATTTTAAGGTTAAAAGCTCATGAAGCAATGGTAGTAGAAATGGGAATGAACCATTTTGGAGAAATAAGTTTATTAACAGATATTGCCAAACCAACATTAGCGGTAATTACTAATATTGGAACATCACATATAGGAAATCTTGGTTCAAGAGAAAATATCCTAAAAGCTAAACTAGAAATATTAGAGGGAATGAAAATTCCAAAAGTAATTATTAATAATGATAATGATTTGTTACACGATTGGTATGAAAAGAATAAGGATAAAATAGAAATTCATACAGTGGGAATTGAAAACAATAGTGAATTAATGGCTAAATCAATAGAATTAGGAGAAGAAAGTAGTGAATTTAAGGCAATAGCTGAGAAGAAAGAAACAGAAATTCAAGTACCTGTTGCTGGAACACATTTTGTATATAATGCATTATGTGCTATGGAAGTTGGAATAATTTTAGGGATATCAACAAATCAGATACAAAATGGTATAGCAAAATTTGAGTTAACAAAAAAGAGAATGGACATAAGAAAATTGGAGAATGGTGCAATTATTATAAATGATGCATATAATGCAAGTTATGAATCAATGAGAGCAAGCATAGAATTTTTAGCAAACCATACGGGGACAAGAAAAATTGCAGTATTAGGTGATATGTTTGAACTTGGAGAATATTCAGAAGAGTTACATAGAAATGTAGGAAAAGAAGTGGCTAGTCACGATATAGATGTTTTAATTTGTGCTGGTGAAAATTCTAAATACATTATAGAAGAAGCACAAAAAAATAAAAAAATCGAGACATTTTATTTCCACAATAATGAAGAAATTGTAGAAAAGTTAACCCAAGAATTGAGAGAAGGAGATATTGTTTTAGTAAAAGCTTCTAATGGAATGAAATTTTTCGAAATTTGTCAAAAACTATAGATTTTTTTGCTAAAAATTGATATAATGCAATTACCAATTGTTTTTGGGAGGATGTCAAATGAAATTTAAGGATTATTATAAGATACTAGAATTAGAAAGTAGTAAAGTAACAGTAGATGAAATAAAATCAGCATATAGGAAACAAGCTAAAAAATATCATCCAGATGTAAATGTAGGAAATAAATTAGCTGAAGAAAAAATCAAAGATGTAAATGAAGCATATAGGATATTATCTAACCCAACTTTAAAAAGAAAATATGATAGAACATGGAATTATCAAGTTGGAAGTAAGAGAAAAAAAGCAAATAGAAAAACTTCTGGGGAAGTTGCTGGAGAATTTTTTGGAATGTTTTTTGGAAATAACGAAATAAAAGAAGAAATAGCACAAAGTCAAATTCCTCCAGTAAAAGGCGAAAATATAGAAACAGAAATTAATATATCAATAGAAGATGGATTTTATGGTGCAGAAAAGAAAATTGTCTTGAAAGATATAGATGGAAAAGATAAAACAATAACATTAAAATTACCACAAGGCGTACAAAATGGCGAAAGAATGCGATTTATAGGCCAAGGAAAACAAGGAAAACATGGTGGAAAAAACGGAGATTTATATATAAAAATAAATATAGAAGATGGAAAAAAATTCAAATTATCAAATGATGATTTATATACAGTAGTACCAATTTCCCCATGGGAGGCAGCCTTAGGAACCAAAGCAAAAGTAAATTCTATAGATGATACAAAAACAGCAATATATATTCCAAATGGAATACAGTCTGGTGAAACAATTGAGATACCACAAAAAGGATATAAAAAGGCTAATGGAGAAAGAGGAAATTTGATTGCCCAGATACAAATTGTAGTACCAGAAAAATTAACAAAAGAAGAAAAAGATATGTTTAAAAAATTAAAAGAAATATCAAAATTTAATCCAAGGAGAGTTTAAATATAAAAAAGGACAAAACTATTGACAATTCAAGGAAATTAAGGTATAATTAATTATGTGAGTTCGTATACATAAGATAAACTATGGATTAAATATCATAGGAATGAGGTGCAAAAAATATGGATATGTTACCAGGAAAACATTTTAGTATAACAGATCCAAAAGGAGTAAACACAGTAATTTATCAAATAAATAAAACAAAAAAGGAATTTCTTAAAGATTATCCAAAATATACAGTAGAAAGACTTGATTTTACTGAGGAGATAAGAGGAGAAAATACAAGGAAGACCTTTTATGTTGACGAGCCACAACCAAATGGTAATCAATTAGTAATACTATCATTCGGAAAAGAGAATGTGGTAATAAATTCAGGAATATTAATTGATGATGAGGTAAGAATATCAAAAACACCAACACCATTTAAGTTTAATACTTTGTATTCAGAAGAAGAACAGGAATTTAAAGATTTTAATTATACACCAAATATGAAAAGAGATATATGTGTTATAGATCCTGAAACTACAGAAGAATTAAAACCTAGACTTTATTTTGATGAAAAAGAAAATAAAGTAAAGGGAAGATGTAAATTAAAGCCATACAAATCTTATTTTGCTTTTGAAGTAAGAGAGGATAATGGCAATATTTAAGGAGGGACAATTTACTATGGTAAATAACACAGTAAATGGTAAAAAAATAGGAAGTGCTGCAGGAAAAGATGATAAGTTAAAATTTACTTATTTTGCTTGTGGTAAAAAAAATGAAAAAGAAAAAATGGATGCAAAAAGAAATGAAAGCAAGCCAGAAATATCTTTAATAGATTCTTTAAGAAAAAACGGAAAAATTGTTGCAGAAACAGGAAGTTATGTAGCAATAAAAGCTTACCCAGGTGGAAGAAATAAAGAAGAAATAATCCATTAAACTAAAGAGAAGGTGATTTTACAAATGAATTACAAAGTAGAAGGAGCTATTAGGAAAAATAAAAAATATTTTATAATTTTTGCAATACTATGGCTATTTATAGCCATAGTATTAATTGTGCCTGTGACTTTAGGAATAAACACAATTAATACTCAAAAAGATTTAGGGGCAGGAATTTATAAATTTGCTCAGTCAATTCAAAATCCATTTGCAGGTTTTGCTGAAATAAATAGTAATAATTTAATGGCTATGTATTTGAAAAATGTAGGATTATTTTCTATTTTATTTGCTATATTTTTTGTAATAGGAGTTGCAAAATCGGCACCAAAAAATGAGTATACAGATTTTGAACATGGTTCAAGTGATTGGAGCAAAAATGGAGAACAATATACAGTTCTAAGTAATAAAAAAGGAATTATATTAGCAGAAGATAATTATTTACCAGTAGATAAAAGAGGAAACGTAAATGTATTAGTAGTCGGAGGTTCAGGTTCTGGTAAATCAGCATCATATTCAATTCCAAATGCGTATCAATTATTAGGATCATATGTATTTACAGACCCTAAAGGTGAATTGTATGACAGAACTGCAGGGTATCTAAAAGCAAACGGATATGAAATAAAAGTTTTAAATTTAGTAAAACCACAAAATAGTGATGGATATAATCCACTAATGCATATTTCATCAGAAATAGATGTAGATGTTATAGCAAATACAATAGTAAAAGGTCAAAAAACAGGAGATGGAGGTTCAGACCCATTCTGGGATGATTCTGCAGAAATGTTATTAAAGGCATTAATATATTATTTAATGGCAACAAGACCAGAAGAAGAGCAAAACTTAGCAAGTTGTGCGGAATTAGTAAGAGCAGCAAATTCAAATGGAGGAAGTAACTTACTTACAGAATTAATAAGCAAACTTCCATATGACCATCCAGCTAGAATGAATTATAAATCAATTGAAATTGCACCAGAAAAAACATATAGCTCAATATTGAGTACATTGCAATCAAAATTAGGTAAATTCGATTCTAAAGAAATTGCAGAATTAACATCAACAGATACAATAAAATTTGAAGATATAGGAAATAGAAAAACAGCAGTATATGTAATATCATCAGATACTCATGCTGCATATGACTTCTTATTAACAATATTCTTCTCACAAATGATTCAACAATTATATAATTATGCAGATGATAATGGAGGAGCACTAAAAGTTCCAACATATTTTATATTAGATGAGTTTGCAAATATAGGAAAAATACCAGATTTTGATAAAAAAATATCAACATCTAGAAGTAGAAAAATCTCATTTAGCGTTATTTTACAGAACTTAGACCAATTGGAAGCAATATACGAAAAATCATATGAAACAATTATTGGTAACTGTGATACACATGTATTTTTAGGAAGTAACTCATATAAAACAGTTGAATATTTTTCTAAGGCATTAGGAGAAAAAACAATTGAAAGAGATAGTATATCTGTAAGCAAAGACAAACAATATCATAGAACAGGACAAAGTTATTCAGACCAAGTAATGGCAAGAGCACTTATGACGCCAGATGAACTAAGAAGATTAGATAACGATTTATGTATTATTTTTGAAAAGGGAATAAAACCTGTTAAAGCGAATAAATTTTATTATTTTAAACATAAAACTATGGCATCAGCTTTAAAAAGAAATGAAATAAGCCATAATGACATTGGGGAATTAGATAGAGGAGTATGGAGAAAGTTCAATCCGTATAATCCTTGGACAGAAGATAAATCAGAAAAAGAAGCTGAAAATTTAAAAGTAGAGTCTTTAGACGATTTGTTTGATGATGAACCAAAACAAGAAGAAAATAAGAAAGAACCAATAAAAGTTGGAGGTCCTAATGAAAAAGTTGAAAAAGAAGATAGTGTTGACTCTGATAATATTTCTTCTTTGGATGATATGTTTGAGAATACAAATGTAGTAGAACCAGAAAAAGAAAAGCTTAAAATAGAAGATAAAGAAGATACTTATGATTTGCAAAAGGAACTTGAGGCTAAATTTGATGAATTGTTTGGACCAATAGATGATAATTAAAAATGGAGACTTTTTTAGGTCTCTATTTTTTTGTATATAAAAACCGAAAAAATT
>UMLR01057669.1_pt1 | contig 33333 bp, 34 predicted proteins | sample 1966741 | NCBI WGS metagenome assembly UMLR01 (sample SAMEA4836207, study PRJEB28245) | human gut metagenome | biome: gut microbiome; material: fecal sample | place: Denmark | collected 2008 | reverse complement strand
AAGAAAGGCAGGTTGGGGTATATTCTCCAGATTTCAATATGGTTTTCGTTGGGAAGTTCTATGAAAATAACGGCGTTCGGCGCTGGCAGGGCTATGATAGTATGACGACACGGCTTTGCAAGGCTGAGGGGCTGTCTTTCTTTTTGAAAGAAACTTCTAAATTAGGCCATGGAGTGTTGATTGATGGTGCGGGGACAACGGTATCATGGAGATTACGTCCCTTGGATTTATGTGGGGAAAGCGAGTTCACGAATATCCTACATGTTCGGTATGATTACCGTGACGACCAATGGGATGAGTATTGTGCTCGGATAGCGTACAGGTCTGGCGAGCCGCCTAAAGGCGATTGCATGTGGCGAAAGCACAGAACCTTTATGCACGATTTTGAAAAGGCTCAAAGAGAGGGAAAAGAGGTTAATGAGGCAGGCGGTTGCGTTGTGCTTCATGACCAGCCTTATGATGCTCCTGTTTGGGATTTAGGGGTTCACATTCTTGAGTTCTTAGGTTTGTCAGAAATGATAGCCTATTTCAAAGAATACTGTGAAAATTCCGATTATATTCAAAAGAACAGTTTTGAAACCTTTGAAAATGGAAAGAAATAAAGTTTTTGTTCCGAAGCCCAACGATAACTTTTCTTGGTATTTATACTGGATATGTGAGCGAATGGATGTCTTTTGGAAAAAATACAAGGGGCTTCCTCAGCCGTGGACAGATGACGATATTTTAAAGGAGTTTAAATTTACAAATGTTTACAGATGCCTGGATAGAGTAAGTCAATATCTTCTTCGAAAAGTCATTTACAACGGTAAACAGTATGAGCCGGAAGATATGTTTTTTCGTATATTACTTTTTAAGCATTTCAACAAGTGTGAGACTTGGGATTGGCTTGAGAAGGAATTTGGGGATATCACCTACGAAACAGGCCTTGAAAACATTGCTCAGTTCTTGGATAAGGTAATTGACGGCGGAGATACGATTTATGGGAATGCTTATATTATAAATTGCTTCTTCTACCAGTACCCTGAATATAAGCACATAACGGGTATGAGCAAACATCGTGCTCATTTCCGTATCTTTGAGGATGAAATCTTTCAGAACGGACACCTGTATGACTTCTTAGAGGCTAAGAGTTTTGAGGAGTTGTATTGGGTGTTTAGAAACATGAAGATATACGGAGACTTCACGGCTCAGCAATATTGCATTGACCTGAATTATTCACCTTTATTCAACTTTTCGGAAAACGATTTTGTTATCACTGGTCCAGGGTCGTTGAAAGGTATCGGTTGGACATTTGATGGGGCTAATGGGAAGAAGTACGATTATGTGGGAGTTATTAAGTGGGTTCATGAAAATTTCGAAGAACTGATGAGTAATTTCTGTAGAGAGTCGGGAATGGAATGGCACCCTCTCCCTTGGGAGCCTGTCCCTACGCTTACAAATCTTCAGAATTGTTTTTGTGAAACTTCGAAATTTGTGAAGGGATTAGGGGCGACATTCAATAAGGGAAGAAACGAAAGAATTAAACATACTTATGAGCGAAACTCGAAAGCCATAGATTACGTTTTTCCTGTAAAGTGGGGGGTCACGCTTCCTGATCCTAATGAAATAACATTTATTTAAACTAAATCAAGAAATCATGTACATTTGTCAAGAAAACCTGAGTATGGCTTTAGTTAAGGTTTGCCAGGAACTTCAAAGGAATGGGGTCGTTACTACTCGGAGAGGCTTTGTTTGTAAGGAGTTTCCTGGAGCCGTGCTCATTGAAATTACAAACCCAACTGACCGTTATGTTCGTGTCCCGCAGCGTAAATGGAACAAAACATTAGGATGGGTCGAGTCCCTGTGGTTGGCTCGTGGGGACAACAGCCTTGAGATGCCCGCTTCCTATGTGAAAAACCTTGTAAACTTTTCAGATGACGGAAAGTTTATGAGGGCGGGGTATGGACCCAGAATACGTCGCTACGGGGACAATTTTGACTCGATGGTGACATTGTCCGGACAGTTACTTCCGCGACAGTATAAGAACGGTAAAGCAGACGAAAGCGGTCGTTCAAGATTAAAGGCTCCAGGAATGTATCAAAACGTGACCGACCAGTTACGGTTTGTCATAGAAAAGTTCAAGCAGGATATTGATACTCGTGAAGCGGTTATCACAATCCACGACCCTATTTCCGACAACTTTAATCAGAATGAAGAGGACGGAGATAAGTCTCCATTACTCCTTACAAAGGATACACCGTGTACTCGTTCAATTCACTTTATGATTGTTGACGGGAAAATGAACTGTTACGTTGATATGCGTAGCAACGATGTGATTTGGGGATTCAGCGCTGTGAATGTGTTCAATTTTACATTGATGCAGGAGTATGTTGCCGCTATTGTGGGAGTTCCGGTAGGAAAGTATTATCATAAGGCGGACAATCTCCACGTATATGAGCAGTTCTTTTCGCTTGTTGATGAAATTGCCAAGGAAGACCCCTTGAAATATGTTTCTGGGACAAACTTCGCCTATAATAAGACGTTCAAGAGTCTTGAGGAGTTCGATGCGCTTATTGTTCGATTAAGTAAATTCGAAGAATTTTGTCGGAACGATGAAAACCGTACGGAACAAGATTTTGAAATATTGCGGGAAGATATCGCCAAATTTGAAGACGAAATGTTTTCCGATTGGGCAAAGGTTATTTTCCGATATTGGACAAAATGTCCCGTAGAGTTTACCAATCCGTTCTTAAACGAATTGTTTGTTGGCTAAAGATTACTAAATTAAAGAGGATTAAGAATGAATTTTAGAAAAATTGATATCCTTCTTGGGATGAAGGACATCCAAAGATTACCTAATACCCCTCATCATAAGGGGTATAATCTTTTGGAACATGGGCTTGTCGTTGGGATGTTATTTCGTTGGTTTGCTTCAGAAGAGGACGTTGCCTACGATATTAATGTTTGGGATAAGGTTCTTCTTCATGATTATGTTGAAAGCGTAACTGGTGACCTTAATTCTTGCGTAAAGAAATTCAATGAAAACACGGCTGCTGCATGGGATATTATTGAATACGAAATTTGTCATGGTGATGTGAACCTGTTACCGTACTCTGATGAAGAAATCAAAAAGTCTATGACAGATTTACAATATCGTTTGTTTAAGGCTTGCGATTATTTAGACCTGTGGATATTCTGTAAGAATGAACAGGCGCTTGGAAACACTTCTAAGAAACTATTAACTTGCATTGAAAACTGTGAACGGCTGTTGGAGACAATAACTGACAATTGGAAAATCTTCAAAAGTGTTCAAAAATTCATGAATCAATATGAATCATAAAGGAAAGATATATGGCTTGGTAGGGGTCATTGGCTCTGGGAAATCCCACAAAGCGAAATCACTTGAGTTGGATGCTGACTGGAAGAAGCGTCCGGTAATTATGGGGGATTTCAGTGAAGGAATACGCCAGACGTTGATGAATATCTTTACGGGTGAGTCAATAGAAATTGATTGTTCAAGTAAAGAATATTCAAGTTGGAAGCATTTGAAAAGCAATATTTTGTTACCGTTCAAACTTCAGGATGTCCCTATTAAAGCTCTTGACTCGGTATGGGTTGAGGGTCGTGAACTGTTACAGCGCACAGGCGAATATCTCAAGTTGTTGGCTGGGGAAGATGTATGGGCACGCTGGACGGCAAACGCTGTTACAAACAGATGGGCAAAGATGTCTGAAGAAGATGCTGAAATATGTGATATCGTATTCGGTTCATTGCGTTTTGACTGTGAGGCTGAGGCTATTTTTAAGGTTGCTGAGGCGACAGGTAAAGAGGTTCAGATATACTTTTGTAATTATCATTCGGATTCCTACGAATTGAGTGACCATGTTAGTGAAAAGTTCGCTCAATACTTCTTGTCGTTGGGCTGTAAGGATGGCGACGATATAACGGAACTTGTTAAGCAAAAATTAGATGGAAAGGCTTAAAGAATATTTGACGAATAATTTAATCAGCTTCAAACAAATATCTGACTATATAGTTGAGATTGATGGAAAGACATTTGAACTGTATGTTCCAGCATTGGACGGAGCGTTGTTTGATGATGATTTTAATTTTGCCGGAACTCCAAAACAAGCTGCGGACGCCCTTGACGCAGGGCGTCCTCAGGATATCGGTGGCCGAGATGCAATTACTGAATGCGATTATTACGTGTTTTCATTCGGCGGGGTGTATTATATGTTACCCCAAGGGAAGGAGAACGATGTGAAGTTACAGCGGTTAAAATACATTGGAAAGGCTGAATGTGAAATCCCTACGAATGTCTTTTTAGGAGTTCATGGGCAGTATGAAATTTTAAGCGGTTCTGGGACGTATGCTGATTGGTGCGCAAAGGCAAAATTCTTAGGGATTCATACTTTAGGAATATGCGAAAAGAACACATTGGCTGGGGCGCTAAAGTTTCAAACCGAATGTAAGAAGAACGGGTTGAAAAGTGTTATCGGAATGGAATGTTCTGTTTACCACGAGTCGAAGGACTATAAATTCACTGTCAAGGTGTACGCCCGTAATGAAGCTGGCTGGAGAGATTTGTTGACTATAAATAAGTTCATCAACTGCGATAATCCTAAGTATATAGGAGTTCAGGACTTTAACAATATTACTCGGAATAATGACAATATCATAGCGTTTCTTGACCCAAAGACGCTTGACTATGATATGTTGCCGGAGCTTGGGCTTGATGTTGTTGTGTACCAGCTTGACCCTTGTGAATACACGAATAATCAGCGTGATGAGTGGTATTTAAAGAATCTGAAAAAATTCTTCCATGACAAGTCTTTAATACCTGTTGCAGCTTATGATGCTTGGTATCTCGATGAGGAGTATAGCTGTATTCGTCCCCGCCTATTAAGTATTGGCGGCGGAAATGCTTATGATTCCGAAAATCAATTTTTTAAATCAAACGACCAATTGTTCATTGAATTTGCAGCGTTGTTCCCCGATACGGAAGAAGGATTTGAAGATAGTTATAACAGGTTTGAAGAGGCCGTTGGTTTTCTTGAAGAAATTACAGAGGCAATTGATTTTACGATTGACGTAACTAAGCGACATCTTCCCCATTATAAAATGACAAAGGAAGAAGCTGAACAGTTCGAAACGAACGAAGACCTCTTTTGGTCTCTTATAGCCGACGGTCTTGAGCGTCACCCAGACCTCATTCAGACATGGGGCGAAGAGGTCATTATGGAGCGAATAGACCGAGAGGTGGGCGTTATAAAATTAGGTGAGGCAATAGATTACTTCCTAATCACTTGGGACATTATCAATTGGTGTCATCGTAACGGTATAATGACAGGTATCAGCCGTGGCTCGGCTGGTGGTTGTCTTGTGTCTTATCTGCTGGGGATTACGAAACTTGACCCTCTTGAATACAATCTTTTGTTTGAACGTTTCTTGAATGCAGGCCGTGTAAAGGTTTCTCTTCCGGATATTGACTGTGACTATCCAGGGGAAGACCGCCCCCGTGTAAAGAAGTATATGGAAGAGCGCTATGGCTGGAATCAGGTATGTTCCGTGGGAACATATAGTGCATTACAGTTGAGAGCCGCTATTAAGGATATGGCTCGTATTTATGGGCTTGATTTCCAGGAAACAAACGAAATGATGAAATTGTTTGACGTCAAGGATAGAAAGCCTGAAGACCTTTTTAAAATTGCGTGTGCTCGTCAACGAGTGAAGGATTTCGTTATTGACCACTCGGACTTAATCAATGAGGTAATGCTCATTATGCCCGCTCCAAAGGCTCAATCTATACACGCTTGTGCAATGATGGTGTTCCCAGATGAACACGACATGTTTCATTGGGTTCCAATCAGAAAGCAAGGGTCAGAGTACGTGACCGAGTGGGAAGGCGGCGAAATGGATGCTGCGGGCTTCCTAAAAGAGGACGTTTTGGGTGTTAAGCAGTTTGACAAGTTTCAGGATATGGTTAGGCTGATTAAGGAGCATGAAAATGTTGATTTAGACATCTTTAGCGTTCCTCTTGATGACCCCGAAGTGTATAGGTATTTTCAAAACGGCTGGAATGAAGACAATTTCCACTTTGGAAGTAAGGGGTTGACAGGTTACTGTAAACAAATGAAGCCTGAGAATATTGAAGACCTTATTGCTGCTATCTCACTATATCGTCCTGGTGCTATGGAAAATAACTTCCATAATGAGTATGTTCTTCGTAAAGAGGGTCAAAAAGAGGTAGAGTATTTTACCGGAACGGAAAAGATATTGAACAATACATACGGCGTATTTGCATATCAAGAGCAAATCATGCAGCTTTGTAGAGAGTTGGGTGGCTTGTCATTGGTTGAAGCCGATGACGTGCGTAAAGCGATGGTGAAGAAGAAATATGAAGCTCTTCAACAGTACAAAGAACGGTTTATCCCTTACTATCGGGATAACTATAACGTCACCCAGGAATATTCCGAAAAGGTGTGGGACGCTATTGATAAGGCGTCTACGTATCTATTTAATCGGAGCCACGCTGCTGCCTATGCGCTTACAGGCTATATTTCCCAATGGGTTAAAGTACATTTCCCTATTGAATATTGGTCTGTAGCGTTTAAATATGCTCTTGATGAGGATTACCCCCGTTATATTTCTGAAATCAATAAGACTGGTGTGTGTACGGTACGCCCTGTTGACATTAATATTTCAGATGTTGACGTGATTATAAATTTTGAGGAGCGGGCGTTGTATTGGTCAATTACAGGCGTCAAACAAGTTGCAGAAAAGGCCGCAACCCAAATCCTAAAGGAACGGTCAGAGAATGGGCAGTATTGGTCATTAGAGGACTTCGTTACTCGCCATAAATGGAAAGGTTCAGCGGTTAATACACGGGTCATTCGGAACCTTATTTTATCAGGGGCATTTGACAAAATCGAAAATATCAGTTCAATTCCTGAGCGTATTGATTTGTTGATAAATTACCTGTCTCAGATAAATACCGCTATAAAAGAAGATGACGAGGTTTTGAGAGGAGCCGATTTTCATACCTACGACAGTTGGTGGTGGACGTTGCTTCAGAAAAAACTATCTGGATTGGCGTTCTTTGACTATGGGGCGATATACAAGCGTTTCAGCTCCGAGTTTCCTGAACTGTATGAATACTATGATGTAAGTGAGTGTCTGGATGAAAATTCAAGGCCAAACAACGGGTACATCACGGTTAGCGGTTATGTGTCGGAATTCGAACTTAAGAAGACAAGGAAGAATGAGACGATGTGCCGTATCTTATTAGAACAGAACTACGAGTTTATTGAAGTCGTTATTTTCCAGACGGAATACTTACAGTTAGAGGAAATGCTGAAAGGCTGTAAGGGGAATCTGATTATCATCAACGGTAATCTCTCCTATGACAACCGAAAGGAAACAAATGTTCTGAGAGCTTGTTACGAAACGAATTTAGTTGTATTATCTTTATAAGATTATGGAAATAGATGTTCATTTTGGAACGGTTCCTGTGAAGTTAGTAACGAATGGATTTGAGGGTGAAATTAATATTGACGCCCTCACTTCCATTAATTATACAAATTTATTCGGGGAAGCCGTTACGGTGAGTGCCTTGCTTAATAAGGTTGGGTTATTAAGGGCTGAGGCTGAAAGAGACATGTCCGACAAGAAACTTGAAAAAGAAGTTTTTGAGGCAAATCTAAAGCGGGATTGGCGAAGAGAAGCTAACAGAAATCAGGGACGGTTCTATATTGATGGGGAATTCGTTAAGATTTCTGAAAAGGCTTTGGATGAGGCGTTGCTTCTTGATGAAAACTATCAAGACTTGTGCGTTAAATATATTGACGCTCAAAAGAACTTTAATATCCTTGACTCTCTCTTATGGGCGGTACAGGATAAGTCAAGGAAACTGAATAACCTGTTAAAGCCTGTCACTCCTACGGAGTTCTTAAACGAACTTGTAGAGGGGGAAGTCAACAGTTTCCTAATAAAAAAGGCGGGATTCTAAGAATTTCGGTGAAAACTCTTTGATAATTCGAAAGATTAACGTTATATTTGTGTCGTGATTAAAGTTGTACGAATAATAACGATTAAATTTAGGAATTATGGCAAAGGAAAAAACTCAGAAAGTAAAGACGATTGATGGTTATATTTATGTCGCTGATGGATACTATGTGAAGCCGTGTGACGCCCATACTGTAACATACGATTTATATCGTTTGAAGCCGTCGACAAGCCCCCGTCATCCTGAGGGGAAACTTGATGATATGGCCTATGGGATTACCCTTGAAAGAGCGATTGAACATGTTATACATGAAAAGGCTCAAAGTTCAGGCGTATCAACACTTGAAGAACTCATTCAGGAAATGAAGAAATTGAATAAAGAAATTCGTGAAACCTCACAACTATTTAAAAAGTAAATTATTATGGCAAATTTTGACAGAGACAGATTTAGAGCTGCCCCCCTGTCGACAGTGACTTCGACTGTCCAGGAAACAAAGAAATATGATACATATTTCGGCTCAAGTAAGGAATTCGCTTCGTTTTGGAAAAATGTAGACGGGGTGAAAGTGAAACGTGTACTTCCGGCGCATGAGCCAGGAGATAGCCCCTATGTTCCCATGCTGACGACTATGTTGAAATGTGAAGTTGAGGACAAGAACTCTGAAGGACAGGTGATTGGAAAGAAGATTGCGAACAAAAAGATTTTCATTGCAACGCTTCACGGGGGCTTGCCTTTCGACATCACTGAGGAGTATATCAAACGTGTCTACGAACAAGCAGAGCAAATACAGGACAAGAATGACAAGGCTCGTTTCCTGAACCCAATTACAGGTTATCGTATGGGTGGGGCAAACGGAACGTGGGTTCCGGGAATTCGTCCTCAACTTGAGTACGTTTACTATGCCCTTATTGATGGTAAGATTTGGCGAGACAGCCTGAAACCGAAACAAATGGAAGCCTTGAACAAGGAGTCTGCCGACTTGTGTGCCCAGAACGACACCGCCGCCGTTGATATGTTCTCAGACCCGTCAACTGGTCTTCCTATTCAGTGGAGTCAGGGTAAAGACGACAACGGTAAGAAGGATACGACTATTAAGAGTCTTCCTCTCAAGATGGGTCAGTCGTGGGATGACTATTTTGAAAAGAATGCTGTGCCTGACAAGATTCTTGAGGATTTGCTGAAACTTCCGAGTCTTCAAGAATTGTATGTTGACTCCTACAAGAAAAGAGATTTCGACTTAGAACTTGAGGGGCTGAAACGTTTTGACCAAGAGAATGTGTATAATATTTTTGCCCAGGAAGACTTCCTTGACCTTGTTGAACAGATGGCCAATTTAGTTGCTGAACGTTCAGGGGACGAATCTCCAGCTGGTGGGGATGATTTGCCGTGGGATGGCGGCGAAGCGTCTAAGCAACCCGCTCAATCTGTTCCGAAGACAAAACCTGCCGCAGCCCCGAAACCGTCTGCTCGTAAGGCCGCTCCTAAAAAGCCTGCTGGTCCGACTCCTGAGGAAATGTTGGCTGTTGTCAACAAAGAGTTTATCGCTCAATATGGAGACGGGTACGAAGAACTCGAATTGGAAGGCGACGAACTGAAGGAAATGTATGAACTCGCCGTTAAGCATGAAGACCTTGGGTACGATATCCCTCATGTTGATGGTTGGGGTGAACCAAGCGATGAGCAAGAAGCTTCTCAGCCAGAGGAAGAAGCCCCTGAAAAGGCTCCCGCTCCAGAACCTGTTAAGACAGCTCCTAAAGGAACACAACCCCCCGCCGATGCTGGCGCTGGGAAAGCAATGAGCGCTATTGAAAGAATTCGGGCGGCAAGAAATAAAAATAAATAATTTCGTTGGAGCCTGAGAAAATTTCTCAGGCTTCTTTTGTCTTATAGTATGAAAAAACCAATTTCAATATTAAGCACAGATAAACATTTGAAAGAAGAAAATGTTCTTGAATTGTTTGAATTGTGTGAGCAAGAGGTCGCTCTTTGTAAGAAGTATAATGTTAAGTTCGTGATTTGGTTAGGGGACATCTTTGACAGCCGATTAAGCCAACGCCAAGAGTTATTGAATAGCCTGACAGACATGATAGCCCTGTACGCTAACGAAGGAATTTCAATTCATTGTATTCCGGGAAATCATGACAAGACAAATTATGAGTCAGATGAGAGTTTCCTGTCTACATACAGATATCACCCTAATTTCTTTTTGCACGAACTTCCTGAAATGTGTAGTTTTTCTTTCGGGGGGAGTGAGATAGAAATTGGCTTTGTGCCTTTTTATTCTACAGACCTATGGGTTCAGAAGTTCAAAACATTGCCGAAGCCCAGTTCAAAGAAGTCTATCCTTATTAGCCACACCGCCGTTGATGGCTCAATTAACAATGACGGAAAACAGGTTTCAAACAAGATATCTCTGAGCCTTTTTAAAAGTTATGGGAAAGTCTTTTTAGGGCATTACCATAACGCTCAACAGCCTGGAAGTAATGTGTTTCATCTCCCAAGTACTCGACAAAATGATTTCGGTGAGGATGAAGAGAAAGGCTTCACCCTATTGTATGATGATTTGTCCTTTGATTTTATAAAGGGTCAATTTGTTCCGTACAGGGAAATCAAGGTTGACGTGGCTAATATTTCAAAGAAGGAACTATTAGAACTCTCTAAGACGCCCACAGATGGCGTTAATGTTCGGATAACGCTTGTTGGAGACCAGCAAGCTGTTAAGGCTGTCAACAAAAAGATGTTTACGGACAATGGAATTTCCGTGAAAGCTAAATATTCCGAAATTGAAGTAACCGAACAAGAAGAGAAGGAAATTGTTCAGGAATTGTCAGGAACAGATATTTCTGAGAAATTTAAAGCGTTTTGCGAGGAAAAGGGTTATAATTATGAGAAAGGTTCTAAACTATTAAAAGAAGTAATGAAATGGCAGGAGTAGAAGATTTAGTCAGTTCCCTACAAAAGAAGTTTGGGAAAGAAGTTGTTGCTGGGAATAATACACAGGGCGTGGAATTCGTGTCCTCAGGTAGTTTATCGTTAGATTTAGCTCTTGGGGGTGGTTACGCTATGGGGCGTATCATTGAGCTACGTGGGTATGAGTCATCCGGAAAAACCACCTTAGCGCTAACAGCGTGTAGAAATATTCAGGAAAAGACAGGTAAAGCGGTTCTTTATATAGACCGTGAAAACGCGATTGACATGGATTATGTAGAGGCTTTAGGAGTTGACATATCCCCTGATAAGTTTATTCTTTGTCAGCCAGGAGTTGCGGAAGAATGTTTTGAAATCATGAGGGAAGCCGTTAAGTCGAAGTCAATCGGAGCAATCGTTATGGACTCTGTGGCGGCTATGTTCCCCAGATGTTATTTAGACGCTGATGTGGGCGATGCTAAAATGGGTGTATTAGCTCGGCTTATGGCCACGTGGCTTCCGGGATTGATTGGGGATATCAAACTGAACCAGCAGTTGGTAATTTTCATCAACCAATATCGTGATAAGATTGGCGTAGTGTACGGTTCTCCTAAAACAACTCCTGGGGGTAAGGCTCTTGGGTTCTATTCCTCACAGGTTCTTGACATTGCAAAATCAGGTACGGCGGGCGACCGTGGTGAGGAAACCGCTAATCATATTAAAGTAAAAGTTGAAAAGAACAAGGTTGCACCCCCGTTACGTAAAGCCGAGTTCGACATTCGTTTTGGAGAGGGCATAGACAAGCCCTCGGAGCTTATTAAGATGGGCGTTGAATTGGAAATTATTGAGAAAGCAGGTTCATTCTTTAAATATAAGGGAAAATCCTTAGGCCAAGGGGCTGAAAGAGCTCGAGAAGCCCTGTTAGAGAATGAGAAGCTGGCGAAGGAAATAGAAGGAGAAATCATGAAAAATATTTAGTATGGAAATTGTACGTTTGCGACTGAAGAATTTTTTGAGTTTCAAGACTCTTGACCATACATTCCGAAAAGCGCCTGTTCTTGTTCAAGGCAAGAACTTAACGGAGATTGAGTCTAAGGAAACAAACGGCTCAGGGAAAAGTTCAATGCTTTCCGCCATAACTTTCGCTATCATCAATTCTCCTATGCGTAAACAAGTTTTGGATAGGGACTTGATTACGTGGGGAGAAGATGAAGCGGAAATTTGGCTTGACATTTATTGTTCTGTCAGGAAGCAGACATTGAACATTCATAGAACTTTGCGCCAGAAAGGTTCAGCGCTTCTTGAGATTACCCTTGACGAAGTTGAGAATTCCGTACAGTATGCAACCGTTAATGACGGGAATAATTACATACTGAATTGGATAGGGATAACCCCCGAAGACCTCAAGAATTATTACCTGATTAACAAAGAGAATTTCAAATCGTTTGTGAGTTCCTCTAACACGGATAAATTATCTCTTATAAGTCGCTTTATCAAGGCCGACCAATTAGACGAGTGTGATTCCTTGATTAAAGCTAAGAACAAGCCGCTCGAAGAGAGTCTTGTTGAGATAACCGCTAAAATCAATCGTTTTGAGGGGGAATTAAGCGTCTATGAGAGCCAGTTAACTGCCGAAGAGGAGCGTAACCTTGAGGAAGAGAAACGGCTCCGAATAGAAGCCATAAACGAGGAGATAGATTTATTGGTGGGTAGGCATGAGAGTGCTGAAAATAAGATAAAGGAAAAGCGCCTGCTCATAAAGTGTCTAAAGGAAAAGAACGAAAAACTGTTAGCTCGGCTTCCAAAATTTGAGGAAGAACTCGAAAGCCTTGAAAAGACCGATTTCAAATCAATGTATGGTGAGATTGATGAGTTACGAGGCGAGATTGATAAAGACATTAAAAAGAGTCAGTCGGAGAAACGTGAGATAACGACCTTGATTTCAAACTTTAACGGAAGAATAAACTCTCTAAAGGCAATTCTTCAGGGGGTTGTTGAGTGTCCTAACTGCTCAACGAAGTTCATCCCTACCGACCCGAACTTTGATATCAAAACGGCTCGTGAAGAAATTACGTCTATTGAAAAGAAAATTAAGAATGAAAGTTTAAAGTTTGAAAGTCTTGAGGAAAGGTTAGAGGGGTTCTCAAAACAGCTTGAAGAGCTTGCTGAGGCAACGAATGAAATTCGTGGCGAAGAGAAGCTGAATTATAACTGTATTCAGGGAGTTCGTTATGAACTTCAACAAATCAAGAAAGAACTGAATAGCAACAATCTCATGATTGACTCAAATGAACATGAGATTGAAAACCTTGAGGAATCTAAAGCCCGCTATGAAAAGGAAAGCGAGGAAATAGCTAAAAAGATTGAACAGGTAGAAAAAGAGGAACTGACATCGGCGAAAGAGGAAATTGAGGGGTTGATTACAATTTTGAACAAGAAGATTGAAAATGCCCGAAAGGAGAAGGAACAAATTGAGGTCGAAATCTCTGACAATATTCAGTGGGGGTTGAGGTTCAAGGAGTTTAAAATGTCATTAGCGTGTGAGCAGTTACGTTTAATTCAGAACCTCGCTAATACGGCTTTAAAGGAGCAACACTCGGAATTAAGACTGTCAATTGATGGGTTCAAGAGGAACGCTAAAGGGCAGGTAAAGTCTGAAATTACGGTTCTTGTTATTAACGGCGAGGGTGAATATAAATCTTTTTGGTCATATAGCGGGGGTGAAAGAGCCAGAATTGAGGTTGCACTGATACAGGCGTTTCAGGAGATGATAAATGGAACGAACCCTTACAATGGCTTGAACTTCTTGATGATTGATGAAGTGTTAGAAGGGACTGACCCTCTGGGACTTTCCCTACTTCTTGAGTCATTGAATGAAGTCAATTCCCCCGTGTATATTATTAGCCATGTAATGAACATCAGAGCCGGAGTTCAGTCTTTGACCGTTATTAAAGAAAATGGTTTTAGTTATATAGAATGAAGAAAAACGAAGTTGTAATCGGAATTGACCCAGGAAAAGAGGGGTTCATCACTGTCATGAGTAGTGAGAAGATACAGCATTTCTCAATGCCTAAAATTGGGAAGGAAGTTGATTTGAACGCTCTTTCTGAGTTAATCCTTAAAATATCAGAAGATTGTGCAAAGAAACGGGCTATCGTCGTTATTGAGGACGTACATGCTATTCACGGTTCTGCTGCTTCTGCTACCTTTACTTTTGGTGGCATTTGTTGGGCTTTGCGTATGGGGTTTATCATGTGCGGGCTACCTATTATATTGGTCACACCAAAGAAATGGCAGAAGGAGATGTACGAAGGAATTAAGGTTGTCGAGAACAAAAAGGTGATGTCTGTACAGGCGGCGAAACGCCTGTTTCCTAACCAGAGTCTTTTGAGAACTCCTGTTTGCAAAAAGCCTGATGACAATTTGACCGACAGCTTGTTAATCGCAGAATATGGAAGGAGACACTACTTATGAAGTATATTATCGTGTGCCCCAATGGGTGCGAGAACCAGTGTTCTCAAGCTCCGTATCGCATGAAGTATGATAAGTCATTGAAAAGGGTAACCCCTGAATTTATTGGCGAAAAGCCTGTCTGCCCCGTGTGTAAGTCACCGATGGTTTTTAAGGAAGAAGAGGCCTCTATCCCAGAGTTCAGTGTTGGAGTATTTAAAGGCCTACCAGACGACAAAAAGAAGGAAATACTTCGGCAAAGGTTTGATAGGGACATAAAGCGGGGAAGTGGTGATGAAAGAGAACAAAGAAAAAGAGCAGCAATTAAAAAATTCATAGGATATGAAAATTAACGAAGACATCAGAGCATTTATTGAAGCCTGTAAGGGTATAGTGATGAATTGTAACTGTGATATCCTTATCATTGAAATGATGGGAGAATACAAGGCGTATCTGACGAACTCAGTGCGATTAAAGACGAGGGATTGTCTTTATAGTGAGGTTGCGGACGCCCAAGATGTCACGACCATTGTTAACAATGTGCAGTCAAACTTTTTTATGGGGATGACCCCTCAGCGTCTTTCCGAAGTTACTCAGTCTATCCATAAGGAAGATTTCAAGTTCGGAACGGACAATTACTTGTGGATAACAAAAGTTGATTTAAATCGATAGAAATATGAAAGCAATTATAGAAAAGAAAACAGTGAATAAGCCTTATTCATCAATTGAAGATTTAAACGGAAAAATGGTAGAGAAAATCACCACCATTTACTTTTTAGGTCTACCCATATTCAAGAATTCTTCTCTTTTACAAGAGAAATAACTTCGATAGATAGTGTTGGGGAACATTCAATTTGGTACTAATATATATAGATAGGATATGGAAACAACTATTAAAGATACAATCATCAAATTGCATAATATTGCAAATGAGTTAGGAGTTTCGATTGAAGACCCTATTGTAACGTTAACTTTTTGCAAACGTGGTGGCTCTTACAGTAATGAAGTCTTTTATTTCTTGATTTGTCCACTGTATTCTATGACTTCTTGGAGTGATGTCCGATGTGATGAACATGGGAAAATAACGGCGGTTAAATGGAAAGAAGATGGAGATTTTGAAACTTTATAAATGTCACGAATATAGATAGAGATATGAAGAAAATAATAACAGTCGAAATTGAAACTCATACTTCAGATTTCCCTCAAATTGATAGCGGAAAAGTAGTTGTTGGATATTCACGAGTCGTAAAGGTTAATGGAGTTACAGTTTTTGAAAAGCATGAAACTGCCAAGAGCTACACCGAGGAAAAATCAATCTTAAAAGATTTTACCACAGCAGTAACCCCAACAGGTATTATTGGAATGAATCGTTCTTAAATTATAGCTTGATTTGAGTCTATGCAGAGGTTTCTAAAACCGTTATCTTTGTATTATAAATAATGTAACTACTAAAAGATAACAAACGGAAAATTATGGATGCATCAGAGGCGATTAAGGGGGCTCTTGAAGTGAGTAAAGGAATTGGGGATTATGGGATGATGGCTGTTACGGCGGGTTTCTTCCTAATAATAGCAGTGACAGTAATTTGGTTCTTCATAAAGTGGGTTCAAAAGATGATGGACAACCTTATCACTTCGAACAATACAACGATGGCGCAACTTCTTGAAGAAACCCGCAAGCAAAACGAACGTTTGAACGATATATCAGAGGGGCTTCGCCCAGAAACTCAGATGAGAATAAAAACGATTTCAAACATGGCTTTTGACCTTGAGGTTGAGAAAGTTTGTAGGCTTATTAAAAAGGTTCGGGAAGAAAACCATATCTCAGATAGAGAAGCAACAGAGAAGAAAATACGTTTACTTATTAGCAATATTCACAAGGATAGGAATAGTAAATTCGACAATTTCCATTATAGAGGGGTTAAATTGTCGGCGTACACAAATCAAGAGTGGATTGAGCAGGTCTCTAAAGTTGTTGAGAATGAGATTTACAATGAAGAAGGAGAGAACAATAAAAGAGCCTTTACAAATGTTGAGGCGACTTATGCGTCTATTCGTTTAGACCTTTATCAAAATTTGAACAATTAAAAGCTCTTTTTATATTTAATTGAATTAATAATTAAACATGTTTGTGGGGCGGAACTTCACAGTTCCGCCCCATTTTTATGAAATTTCTTGAAAAACTCTTTGGAATCTCATGAATTCCCACTATATTTGTAGTGTCAAATTTAAAACAGTGAAAGTCATGAAAACTTTAGAAGAATTAAGAACAGCGATTTACAACAAAATTGAAGAAATAAATTCAATGGTTATTAGCGATATTGAATTCTTAGATGAAGATGGGGCTTATAACCCTGAAAAGTTGGAAGAATACCTTGAGGCTTCAAAGAAAAAGAATTTTGCTCGGGCAACTTGCATGAGAATGATTTCAAATTTGATGAAAAGAATTTATGGTGAGTGGACTTTCAGAGATAAGAATTATTCTACTTATGTCCATGAGTTTAAAAAATTTGCTTGCTAACATTGTTTTTAATGTTTAACCAACAGGGCGAAAGCCCTGTACAATATAGAAGATTATGTTTTGCCCCATTTTAGAAAATCAAATCCAGAAACACAAGAAAGACATCGAGAGAGCAAGAATACTTGGGCGCAGCGGTTTTTGCTACTTTGAAGTAAAAGATAAATCTGGAAAAGATTTTATAACAAATATATTGGAAATGGACTGTGGTGAGTATCATCGTAAGAAAAGAGCATTAAGTAGCAGCAAAGTATATAAGACTGTTAACGGATATTGGGGTGCATCATACAATGATGTTAAAGAGCAATATGACACAGATGTAGAGTTGGACTGCCCTGTAATAACTAATTTCAAATACTAATTGTCATGAAAAAATTAAGTCAAGAGAAGATTAATAGCCTGAGAACCGAGTTGGTGGCTCTAAATAAGGCTTATCGCGAGGGAACCCCCCAAATATCAGATGTCGATTACGACCACATGGTTGAAACTCTGAGAGAAAACAGCCCTGAGGACGAGTTTTTCAAAAAAGGTATCGCAGAGGAAGCCACAGACCGTATGGAGCCGTTGCCTGTTCCTATGTACAGTCTTGAAAAGATTAAAGAAATTAAGGACTTGAGGAAGTGGCTTGTAAAGATGAAAGCCGCCGGAGCGAATGAAATTACTGCTATGCCAAAGTTTGACGGGATTAGTCTTGTCGTTGATGAAAACCAGCTGTATGCATGGACACGGGGCGATGGTGTTGAAGGACAAAGGAGTGACTCCCACTATGGCCTTATGGCGAATGGCGAAATGAATAACGACCCCGAAGTCAATTATACTTGGGGGGAAGCCATCATTCCTAAGGTTAGATTTGAAGAAATGAAGACTGATGAGGGCTTCGCCTATAAGAACGCTCGTAATATGGTTGCGGGAATATTTAACGCCGAAACAGGTTATGAGAACCCCTATATTCAGGATATCGTGTTCGTTCGCTATGGCTGTGATATGGAGATTGATAAAGGCGACCAAATTGCCTACATGGGCAAACAGTTTAAGAATGTAACGACATGTGTCAGTTTTTATATAGATGAAATTCTCGACTTATCGGATGAAGAGCTTGAAGAACTTGTTGACACTGAACTGTATGACACATTCAAAGACGGGAAGTACAGGATAGACGGTGTGGTTATTGAGGTTGACGAATATGCTGTTCGTAAAAAGTTAGGCAGGCTCCCTAATGGTAATCCGGCGTATGGAATAGCCTTTAAGAAGGATGCTTGGTGTGACCTGTATCAAACAACAGTCACCGGAATTGAGTTTGGAATAGGGAAGACGGGCGTTTTAAATCCAGTTATTCTCATGGAACCTGTTGAGATGAACGGGGCAACCGTTTCAAGAGCAACCGCCTATAATGCAGCTTCCCTAATTGATAATCACATTTGTAAGGGGGCGATAATTGAAGTGACCAGAGGTGGAGAGGTTATTCCTAAGCACGTCAATACAATCAGTTACGATGAAAATGAGTTCACAGCCATGATGGACGATATTATTATTTGCCCCTCATGTGGGGGACCACTGAAGTGGGATGAGACTCATGTGAACCTTGTATGCTCTAACGAGTCGTGCAAGGAACGTGTGATATCGGAGCTTGTGTATTTCTTCCGCACGATGGGTTGCGAACAGTTTGAGGAGCCTACGATACGTCGTTTGTATTCATTCGGGTATAGAACGGTTGACTCAATATTAGAGGCTCATAGGGCAGAGTTCCAGAAGTTGTTAGGGAAGTCAAAGGGTAAGACCGTATCAGAACAAATACAAAAGGTTTTAGCGGGCGTTCCTTTGGCTCGGTATTTAACGGCGTTGAATATATTTGACGGGAAGATTGCCGAAGTTACCTGTCAAAAAATTCTTGACAGCATGACTTCTGAGGGGGCAGAAAGAATTCGTGAAAAGAAGTATTCTATCTCTACAATTCAAGACGCTGTTGATATGTCGAGGGAACTCCAAGGAATTCCCGGAGTTGGGGAAGTGTTGGCGAAAACGTTTGTGAAGGGATTAGTTAAATTTGCCAAGACTCCAAAAGACGTTCGGGTCGTAATAACTTATACTCAGACTCCCGCTATATCCTTAGCAGGAGGAGTTGAAAAGCTATATGTTTGCATGACGGGCTTCCGGGATAAGAATCTTGAAGCCGAAATCAAGGCAAAGGGTCATGAAGTTGTCAACGGAATAACGAGAAATTGCAATGTTTTGATTGCCAAGGACGTTAATAGTAAATCAGGAAAAATCAAAGAAGCCCTTGAAAAGGGCGTTAAAATTGTATCAATTGAGCAGTTCATGAATGAGATATTACTATAAAGATACTAAGTTCTTCTATATAGGGTTTTCTTACGACCCCGCCCTTGTAGCAGCCGTCAAGAAGTTTACAGGGGCGGGGTATAACCCCCAGAACAAAGAGTGGTATGTTCCTTTTTTACTCGTGACATTGAACCCTTTAATGAAGTGGCTCAAGGATAATGGATTTGAAGAAGGAATGCATTACACTCCGTCGAAAAGAGTAGTAAATTTCGTTGAACCCCCTGAAATAATAACCCCCGACACTGTTTTACAAGCGTGTCGGGAATTGAACTTTAAGCGTGTTCCTCGTTCCTATCAGTGTGAGGGGGTTGCGTATATGATTAACCACGGAAACTGCATTAATGGGGATGGATGTGGACTTGGAAAAACCGCTCAGACAATTCTTACGATAGAACTGTTAGGGGCGTTTCCAGCTTTGATTATATCACCAGCGTCCGTAAAGTATAATTGGAAGAAGGAATGGGAAAAGTGGAACCCCGAAAGAAGCGTTGGGGTCGTTGAGAGAAAGAAGAAAAAGCCTGACATCAGTGTTTGGGAATGTGATGTCGTTGTAATTAATTACGATATTCTGGGCGAAAGAAACATGGAAAAACCGACCGCAAAATTCAAGGAACTTTTGAAGAGGCTGTGGGTATCATGTGCAATAGACGAGATACACTTCCTAAAGAATGAAAAGGCTTTACGTACAAAGATGGCTAAGAAGATTACAAAGAGAATACCGAATGTTTGGGGACTTACGGGGACACTCACACAAAAGAAGCCCGCTGACCTTATACAGCCTTTTAAAATCATTCGGCGATTTGATGACATCTTTGGGGATACCCTTGAATTTAAATTCAGGTATTGCAATGCTAAGAACACGATGTTCGGTTTTGATTACAGTGGTTTCAGCAATCTTGAAGAACTTCACGAACTGTTGAGAATGGGGGGTTATATTAGACGAAATAAGCGAGATGTACTCACCGAGCTTCCACCTCTCATTGAGCAAACTATTGAAGTCCCTATAACGAACTTAAAAGAGTACCAGCGAGCCGAAAACGATTTAATCAACTATCTTGAGAAAATAGATATTGAGCGTGCGAACAATGCAGTTAATGCTCCTCACCTTGTTATGGTGAACACTTTAAAGAACCTGAGTATTCAAGGGAAGCTGTCTTTCATTAAGACATACATTAAAGAGTGGCTTGAGGCAAATGAGGATGAACAATTGTTAGTATTCGGTGTTCACAGGGAACCTCTTCAGGCTTTAGCGGAAGACTTTAAAGCCCCTGTAATCCAAGGGGGTGTTTCTTCCGAGCAGAAACAGCGTATTGTCAATGAGTTTTCTCAGAAGAAATGCCGCCTGTTGTTTGCTAATATTAAGTCGGCTGGAACAGGGACTGATGGCCTTCAAGAAAATTGTAGTAATCTTGTCTACATTGAGCTACCAGACAATTCAACCGACTTGGAGCAAACGAACAGTCGTCTTGAGCGAATGGGGCAAAAGAATAGTATAATTATCACCTACCTATTATCTCCCGACACAATAGACGTCGAAATGAGAGAAACCGTAAAGGATAAAAGTCTTATTACTGGGGTCATAAATAGGGGAGAAAGTGAAGAGCAACTTCTTATGAAGAAATTCTTTAAGAAACATGGGAAGAAATAGCGACTGAAACGTTATATGATATATCACCAAAAATCGAAATAATTATGTCTAAATTTCAAGCAAAGTTCTGGGGAAGTAAATTCTCTAAAGGACAGCTTCAGAAGCAATGTATTGAAGTAGAGGCTCCCGATAAGGGAAGCGTCGAAGAAGTCTTGATGCGTCAAGGATGGGTAAAGGTTCATGGCCTAAAAGTAAGAGGAGTAGAATAAATGGATAGAATTCCGATAACAATATTCACTGATGGAAGCTGTAATGTAAAGTCTCCCTATAAATTAGGGGGCTTTGGGGTGTATTTACAAGCGGAAGACGAGGAGATATTTCTTCGCAGAGGCTTCTTTAACACAACGATTTCACGTATGGAAATGAAAGCCTTGTTATCGGCCGTGAAAATGATTGACCCCGATGTATATACGCATGTAACAATCATATCAGATAGCAATTTTGTTGTAGAGTCTTTTCGTCAGGGATACTTAGCCCAGTGGAGAAGGAACGGTTGGGGTGGGGTTAAAAATCAAGAACTTTGGAAGGAAATCCTGTACGAGATAGAAAGAAGACGCAAAATGTTGTTTGGGATTGCTTGGACTCCTGGGCATCAAACGGATATGACCGTTCCCTATAATTATGGAAATGCTATTGCTGACGCTTTAGCGGATTATAAATCTCAGGATAAATATCTTCCAGACGTTACGCCTCTTAAGGATTACGCCTATTATTATCATGAAGGAAGCGACTTTCTTTTCGTAGAAAGGTCTGATGATGAAGGCATAAGAAAATTGGACTCAATAGGAGACGTTATTTGTATAGGGGACTGTAAGGCTGCTACACGTGAAGAACTGAACAAGGTTATCAAGGGAAAGCCTTTTCTTGAGGATATGGTATTGAATGGAAAATGTGAAATTTCTTTAGAGCTATCTAATTATGCCACAACTTGATGAGTATAAGCAAGCTATCGTGAATGAATACACGAGTTCGAGCAAAAATATATTTGTGAATGCGACAGCGGGTTCGGGGAAGACATTTACCTTGTGTGAACTGTCAAGAAGAACTCCCCCTGTAAAGAGTTCAATATTCATGGCGTTCAATAAATCAATTGCCGAAGAACTTCAGAACAGGCTCCCGCCCCAAACGAAAGCATCAACTCTTCACAGTTATGCACTATCTTCTCTGAGAAAAGCATTTAACTTTGATTTTCAACTATCGGACTCAAAGAATTTTAAATTTGTTCTTGAACATATTAAGTTTCCTCATGTTCACGTTAAGAGAATTCCTGGATTAGCGGTACAAATATGCAGGCTCTATGACCTTATGCGGTTTAACCTCGTAGGAGACGATATAGAGGCTTTAATTTCATTGGGTGAGAGGTACGGTGAGGACGTCGATGAACAAATTGCTGAGAAGACAATAGAGCTCCATAGGCTTAACAGAAAGGCGGCGGATAATTACTTTTTAAAAGGATATTCTTCTGGGAAGCTTCCTATTGATTTTACTGATATGCTGTATTATGCGGTAAAATATATTGATGACGCTGACTTCAAGAGGTACAATGTAGTTATGCTTGACGAGTGTCAAGATATTAGCCCTTTGCAATTTGAATTGGTGAAACGTTGTAAGACTCCACGGGGGCGACTTATAGCTGTTGGGGATGAGAAGCAATCAATATATTCTTTTATGGGAAGTAATTTGGACTCTTTACACGCAATTAAGTCGGCTCCTAATACAGTTTCTTTACCACTTTCAATGACATATCGGTGTGCCCATAATATTGTTGATGAAGCCTGTACAGTTTTCCCCAATAGCATAGTGGCCGCCCCAGGAGCTCAAGAGGGGGTTGTAGGCTACAAAAGCTACTTGGAAGCAAATGATGGAGACTTTATTTTATGCCGGAATAATTCCCCGCTCGTAAAGGCCTTTATTGATTTGCTTCGCCAAGGAAAGAAGTGTTCAATTCTTGGAAAGGAATATGGAGAAGACCTCGTTAGGCTTATAGACAGCGTGAACGATATCTTTGGGCTTGAGCAAGTTCTTACTAACTTTCAGGAAAAATTAAAAGCGAAAGGGGTTAAGAACCCTGAAAGGAATGAAAGCTATGGAACCTTAGAAGAAAAAGTTCATGTTCTTTTGGATTTATGGGAGTATTTTGGAAATTTGGAATCAGTTCGTGACCAAATTAAGAATATCTTTGTCGAAAACCAAAACAAAGGTATCCTATTGAGCACCGTCCATAAGTCTAAAGGCCTTGAAGCCGATAGAGTATTCTTTTTAGAGCCAGATTTAATTCCCAGTAAATTCGCCGTAACGGAATTGGCGTTATATGCTGAAAAGTGTCTTAAATTCGTAGCAATAACACGTGCCCGAAGGGAATTGTATTATTGTTATTTAAAATAGTATTTGTATGGAAAAAGTAAAGCAAACACCTGCCGACCTGTTCGTTATGGTTCCAAAGGAAACACGTAGAGGTCGACGTATTACCCTTGTAAAATGTGACAGGGTTGAAAAATTGAGGGGCATCGCCCCCACAAAAGAGATTTTACAGACACATTTTGAAACAGAACGGGTCCGAATGAAAATTCATGAACAAAATGAGGAATCAAAATATGTTCCCCAACCTTTGTTTTTGGAAATAGAACCGGACTTGTTTCAAGAAATTATTGAACAGGCTCAAGCGATTGACAGGGATGTCCCCAGTGATTTCATAGCACTGACATTAGGAAACAAGTTTCCCTGCTGTATTATAAAGCAACAAGAGCCGAATGTTGAATCTCAAAAATCTAATGATAATGATTGAAAAAGACAGCCGCCCCGAAATCGGGGAATATGTGTTTTTAAGCAAGTATTCTCAAAATAAAGACGGAAAGAAGGAGTCGTGGAATGAAGCAGTTGATAGGGTAATGTATATGCACTATCAACGATACGAACAAAGAATTAAAGAAGAAGACCGCTATGAATTCAATCGTATGTTTGACGAAGCGACTTCGTTGTATCGTGCTCAACGAGTTTTAGGTGCGCAAAGAGCGCTTCAATTCGGTGGGGAGCTTATGCTCGAAAAACATGCTCGTTTCTACAACTGTTCTTCTACCTATATTGACCGCATTGAGGTATTTGAGGAAATCATGTATCTGTTACTTTGTGGAGCGGGTACAGGGTATAGCGTTCAGCACGTTCACACGAAGGAACTCCCGATTCCTAAAGGCTTTAACAACCAGAAAGAGCTCGAAAAGTTTATTGTTCCCGATACAATTGAGGGATGGGCACAGGCTGCTGGAAAGTTGATGACAGCCTATTATATGGGTCTTCCAGACATCAATTTTGACTATTCCCAGATACGCCCAAAAGGCGCTCACATTCGTGGGGGGTTTAGAGCTCCTGGTCCGGAACCCTTAAAGAAAGCAATAGAGAAAGTCCATTCCTTTTTGCTGAAAATCAAAGGGCGTAAACTGAGGCCTTTCGAGCTACATTACATTATTTGCATTTTTGCTGATAGTGTTGTTACAGGGGGCGTGCGCCGTTCGGCAATGATTAGCATATTTGACGCTGATGACATTGAGATGGCAAGCTGTAAAACAGGAGATTGGTTCACAACTATGCCAGAGTTATGTCGTTCAAACAATTCTGCTGCTATCCTTCCAAACACTTCGAAGGAAGTGTTCGACAAAATATTTGAGTCAACAAAAGCCTTTGGGGAGCCTGGATTTGTCTTTATAGACAAGACAGATTTCGTTTACAACCCGTGTGGGGAAGTAGGAATGTTTCCTAAAATTCAAGATGAATTTGGTACGTGGCATTCAGGCTGGGGGTTCTGTAATCTTGCTGAAATTAACGGCGGAAAAATTGAAACCTCTGAAGATTTCTATAAGGCGTGTGAAGCGGCTTCGTTTATCTGTACCCTACAAGCTGGGTACACTTCTTTTAAGGTACTCAGGGAGTGGTCTCAAAAGATAGCTGAAAGAGACGCCCTTATTGGTGTTGGTGTCACAGGTCTTTGTGAACAGCCTCAAATATTGTTTGACCCCGAAGTTCAGAGAAAGGGTGCTCAGATTGTTGTTGAAACGAACAAGAAAGTTGCTAAGATGATAGGAATCAGTCCTGCGGCTCGTTGTACGGTTGTCAAGCCGTCTGGAAACAGTTCCCAGCTTCTTGGAACTCTTTCTGGTATTACTCCTGGACACGCCCGTCATTATATTCGCCATATTCAGGCGGCTGATACTGAACAGGCAATTCAACTGTGGGAAAAGGTTAACCCCCAATGTGTTGAGGCAAGTGTCTGGAGCCCTGATAGAGAAAAGGTCATAGCCTTCCCAGTTACTCTTCCTGAGACTTCGTTCTTGAAACAGAACCTTTCCGCAATTGATTTTCTTGAACTTGTTCTTCTGACTAAAAAGAATTGGATTGAATACGGAACAAATTTGCTCCACCCCTCAACAGTTGAGAATCCTTCGTTGAGAATGAACGTGTCAAATACGTGCACTGTTCGCCCCGAAGAATGGGGTGATGTAAGAGAATTTTTGTGGGAGCATCGTAATGAGTTCGGTGGTATCAGTCTTCTCTCCTATTATGGGGATTTAGATTACCCACAGGCTCCATTTACGGAAGTTCTTGACGAAAATGAATTGGCAGCACACTACGGGGCTGGAGCTATTCTTTCGAGTGGGCTGATTGTTGACTCTCACAAGGTGTTCAAGGATGTGTGGGAAGCCTGTAATGCGGCTTTAGGATATGCTCCTAAACTGTTAGAGGTTACTCCAAAGGACATTGGTGATTATGTCGCAAATAATGTAGTTGATGGGAAGTTCCTTGTAGATATTGACGGTATTCAGTTCTCAGATGTGAACTGTGTCATAGACTACTTGAACCGTCGAATTCAGAAACGCCAGGATTGGATACGTAGGTTCAATTCATTTGCGGATAAATACATGGATGGTGACCGCCTCAAGACTTCCTATTGTTTGAAGCATGTGAACGCTTTCCACAAATGGCAGGCCATTTGTCGGGCTGTGTCTGTTGATTATTCAGAGATACAGTGGGAAGAAGTGAAGAAGGAAGCCGGAAGCGAAATAGCTACTGCCTGTGCGGGGGGAGCGTGTTCCATTGAAGAGTATCACGCTTTGAAAAAATAAATGGTTTATATTTGTATCGTTAATTTAAATGGTATGAATATATGAAGGAGAAAATTTTAGGAGAGGTTTATTTAGTAACTTGTTTAGTCACTGGGAAGAAATATGTTGGGATAACTTCAAGAGGTTATTTAAACCGTTGGAAGAAACATGTTGCTTTGTCTAAATCAAAAGGGACTGGATTACATGAAGATATACTTAAATTTGGGAAAAGTTCTTTTCAAATTGAAGTTATTGAAAGTAAATTGTATTCCAATAGAGACAGATTAGCAAAATGGCTTTTTAAAAGAGAAAGGTTTTGGATTTCTTATTACGATACCTATAATAACGGTTATAATTTAACCGAGGGTGGAGACGGGGTTGCTGGTTCATATAAATCAAAAGTCATAAAAAATCTTATGAGTGAAATGATGAAAGATTTATATAAAAGACATCCAGAAGAAAAATTTCTTAGAACACGGCGTGCTCATGAAGAAAATAGAAAGCCCGAAAAGCGTAGAAGAATGTCAGAACTTCAGAAAAAGCGGTTTGAAGAAATGACCGAAGAGGAACGTAAATCCCATAAAGAAAAAACTATTCAGGGGATGAATAAACTCTCTCCTGAAATTAAGGAACGTATTAAAAAGAATCAGTTTAAGAAAGGGCAGAAAGCATGGAACAAAGGATTAGAGACTCCTGAGGACGTTCGACTTAAAATTTCAAACAGCGAAAAGGGTCGAAAGGCTTGGAACAAAGGAGTTCCGATGTCTGAAGAACAAAAGAAGAAAGTTTCTGAAAACCGCAAAGGAATCACTGCTTGGAATAAGGGAAAGAAAGTTGAAAGGAAAGAAGTGTGCCCTGTTTGTGGAAAGTTAATTTGTTGGAATATGATGAATAAACATATAAAAGCGAGGCATACAAAGAAATAAATTAAGAAAAATTGCCCAAGACTTCAGAAAGACTGTTGTCTTGGGCGTTTTATATAAAAATTAAGAAAATCAAGAAATAAATTATGGACGTCAAAATTTTGTTTAAAGAGCATGCTCAAAAGGCTATGTTCGAAGGAATTGAGGAACTCACCGAAGCCGTTGCTTCTACTCTTGGTCCGAAAGGGCATACCGTTATTATTGATAAGGGCTACGGGATTCCTCACATTACTAAAGATGGGGTAACAGTTGCCCGTGCCTATGACACGAATGACCCTATGAAACGAATGGGAGCGGTTCTCGTTAAGACCGTTGCAGCCAAAACCTGTGACGAAGCGGGTGATGGTACGACAACCGCTACAATATTAACGCACGCACTTATAAAAGAGGGAATGAACGCTCGAATAGGTGTTAAGAGCCCCCAGAAGTTTAAACAGGGTATGGAAGCCGCCAGAGATGAAGCCGTTGAAATCATTAAGGCTTTGTCTTCAGAAATTGGCGAAAACGATTTCGACAGAATTCAACAAATAGCTACAATCAGCGCTAACGGAGATGAAGAAGTAGGGGCACTGATTACAGAAGCGATTGGAAAGGTAGGTAATGACGGAGTCATTACCGTTGAAGAATCCGGGAACAAAAGCGAATGTGAGATTGAAGTGACAACGGGCTTCCAATGGAACAAAGGTTTAGTGAACCCCTACTTTGTTACCGATGCTGAAAGAATTGAATGCGTTCTTGACCGACCCTATGTTTTAGTATTTGGCCAGAAAATCAACTATCCCAATGAAATATTAGCTATCGTTCAGGGCGTGTATAATAATCAAAGAAGCGTTTTGATTGTTGCTCCTGATGCTTCTCACGACGTGTTGAAATTCCTCGTTCAAAATGTTAAGCAGCAAAACGGGTTAAAGGCGTGTTTTGTGAAAGCTCCGGGATACGGCCAAATTCAAAAAGATTTGATAGAAGACTTCTCTGTGAAAATGGGCGCTGTAACGGTTGCCGAGGAGTATGGGAACCCCGTTGAAAAATTAGGAGTTGATTGGCTGGGCGAATGCGAACGGGTGATTGTTTCCTCTAATCAGACTGTCGTTATTGGTGGGGCTGGAAAGGAAGAAAGCATCGCTTCAAGAGTAGAGTCGATTAAGAACTGCCTGAAAGAAGAGTCGAACTCCTATGACATTGAAAAATTCCGTGAGCGTATCAGTAAGTTGACAGGTGGCGCAGCCGTTGTTTACGTAGGGGCGGACAGTGAAGTTGAATTGAAAGAGCGTAAGGATAGAGTAGATGACGCTATTGCCGCTACGAGAGCCGCTATTGAAGAGGGCTATGTCACAGGTGGGGGAACAATTCAATTGAGACTTTCCCAGCTTTTGTTCGAAAAGGCAAACAAGGAACTTAAAGAAGAAAACCCTGATTTCATTACAGGCTTTAAAGTTGTTGCGGAAGCCCTGATGTATCCGTTCCGCCGTTTGTGTGAACATGCGGATGTCAGCCCGATTAAGACCGAACTTGAAATCACCGCCGCACAATCTACTTTCAATGAGGGCTTCAACCCTAATACGGGAGAGATTGAGAATATGCTTTCAGCGGGTATTATAGACCCCGCAAAAGTTGCGAGAGTATCCCTTGAAAATTCTGTATCAGTCGCTATTCAGTTCCTGAATACAACTTGCGCAATATCTGCAAATGACGAACCTCAAAATAAATAACCATGAGCCAAAAACAAATCCGAAAGGGAGATATCTGTCGCGTTCGCCATAATAATAGCAATCACGGGTTTAAAGAGAATACCTTGGTTGTTATATTAGAGTGCTTCCCCAAGCGGGTTGAATTCCCTCACTACTTTAAGGCAGCAACCCGCACTGAGTGGTGGTATGTTGATATAAGCGACATTACATTGTTCTCCCGTAACAAAGACGCCGATGAGGATGATTATTAACCTTTAAAGAAAATTATTATGCTATTAGAAGTTAGAACGAAAAGGTTGACCGTAACCGATAACAATACTTATAAGACGGTCAAGGAAGCCTATCTGATAGAGGCCGACAGTTTTACCGAAGCTGAAACTGTCATGTGTAAGTATGCCGAAAAAGAGTATCCGAATCAGGATTTTCAAATCTCAAGAATTTCTCCAACGAAGATAGCCTCTACTTACATCACAAAGGAATCTGAGGGCACAACAGACCCATGGTGGAAATGTAAGATTGAATTGATAGAAATGAGGGATGGCAAGAATGGCGAATTAAAGCCAAAGAAAGTTCCTTTCATTATTCTTATCCAGGCTCAGAGTTCTGATGACGTTCCACCTTTTGCTACTAAGATAGGGAAGAGCAGTGCTTTGACGATTTTGAAGTCGTTCGAGTTGAAAAGACAAAAGTCGTTGACGTTATTCTTCGACCTGTTGAGCAGCCGAAAACTAAATCAAAGAAGAAATAATATACAGGCGGGGAAACCCGCCTTTTGTTTACAACTATGGAGAAGAAACCAATCCCACCAAAAAGAAAGATAACCGATGATGACGTTGCCCGTATAATGAGAAACGCCCCTGATTATATTCTTGATGCTTCGGAAACTATTAAGGACTTATATCTGGCGGCTGAGTGGGCGAAAGAGGAACGTGACCTGTCTCCTAAAAGATATTATGACCTCATCCTAAAGAAGGATACTGAAGAAGAACGGGTTCTGTCTATAGACTTCCAACAGACAGTGAACGTTGGGGCGTTCGTCAAGACAAATGGGGGTGATTTGTCAGAAGTTCGAAGTGCGAATGCTAAGCGATTGCAATATCTTCAGCTTGACAGAGCCTATCAAAGAGCCGTTCTTGAGTTGAACAAAGCTATGGGAATCCGTAGCCGAAAGCCTCGTAATATCGTTGACTATACAGGCACGATAATGGAACTTTTTGGAAAGTTCTACACCGTAACTGACGTCAGCAAAGTCATGGCGAAGGAATACCGAATTAAGATTCCTGAGGATGAACTCAAGAAGTTTTTCGTAGACAATCGGGATTTGATTACCCGCCGCCGTGCGGAATATGTTCTTCAGAACAAGGATTTCCGAATAGCCACTGAAACAGGCCGTCTTGAAGTTCTTAACCAGATGCTGGTAGAGGTTGAAATCAAGAACAGAGCCGCAGGGGGAAGTAATGTTGATTACTGCAACCTTATACTCCGTATCATTGAACAAGCCCGTAAAGAGGTCAAGGGGAATGAAATCAAGATGACCGTTGACGGCCGGATTGACATCAACGCAACACTTCACGCCGAGAACAATGTGATGTCCGTCATGAAGCAGATGTCTATCAATGCTCTTGTCATTGGGCTGACGGCTGCTAAGGCAGGATTGAATCCTTCGGTGTTGATAGCCCAATTAGCTAACAGTTGGTACAGTAAGTTTAATGGATTTAACGGGAACATTATGGACGGAGCAACCGTTCAGCTCCCGTCAGCACTCATCAAACAGTATGACTGGGAGAAGATGGAGAAAGCCTCTAAACAGTTTATTGACGAATTCACTCCGATAGCGGAAGTTATAGACGAGGAAGAGGAAGAACTGAATGAACTCGCTGAGGATAGGAAGAAACGCCTGTTACAGTCCCTTAAATCAATGAAAGCTGCGAAGAATAATGAGGATTCAAAGGCGAATGCCTATATGCCAGATGACAGGCAGGTTGATTCCCTAAAGGGAAACGGGGTTATCCTGACTCCTGAACCTGTTGACGAGGAAGAACCTAAGCATAAGTTCGAAGTTGATTATGCCCTTAACAAACATTACAAGCAAAAGAAGGGAATGCGTATTAAGGGCGCCATAGGAGAATCTATTGCTCGTCACAAGGCAATGAAAGAAGAGGGCGAGGAAAACGTTAATAAGGTAGAAGCTGCTGCCGCAGCGAGACGTGAAAGACGTCGAAAAAGAAGATTAGCTAAGAAAAAAGAAAACAACGATGAAAGTGATATATAATACATGGTTCCCGTTTGGGAATTATTCAACGATAAATCTGTTTGGGATATTGTTTACCAAGCAAAAGGAATTGAGTAGAACAACCCTAAATCATGAGAAGATTCATTTGAAACAGATGCAGGAGATGCTCTGGGTCTTCTATTACTTGTGGTATGGGATTGAGTATGTGATTGTACGACTGTTTCACAGGAAGCAGAACAATGCTTATCACGATATAAGTTTTGAGGAAGAGGCTCACAATAATGATGAGAATGTTGAGTATTTAAAGACTCGAAAACATTATGCGTGGATAAAGTACGTCAAAATAAAGAGTATTGATTGAGAATAAAAGAGGGGGCTTTTGCCCCCTTTGTTGTTACGCCCCTGGAGTAGCATTTCGAGAACGATTGAACCAATCTTCTTTCTCCATGGTTTCAATCATGTCTTCGAGAAAGTTCAGGGTTCCTAAATCGTTTTCGGGAACCGCCTTGTGAATGTCCCGGATACTTTTAATAAGTACGCCCCAATCGTTAGTGATAATTTCCCACATTTTCAGAGCTTCAGGAACAGGCTGCTCTTCACCAAACTCAAGGATATGATTGTGAGACATCATTCCAGACATACTTGTAAGAGTGCGCCCGTTAAGCGCTCTGATACGTTCGGCAGTGTCATCAACCCTTTCTATTTGGGCTTCATAGAGCTCTTGCATGTCCTTGTGATAGGACTCAAATGACGGACCGACTACATTCCAATGAAATGCCCAAACTTTGAGCATAAGCGTGAAGTGGTCGGCTAACAGTCCGTTTAATAAAGAGATACTACGTTTTCTCTCTTCTTCAGTTAATCCGATGTTCATGATTCTTTAATATTAAAGATTAATACTTTGTTATATAACGACTACAAAGGTACAAAGAAAAATTTCTTAAGAAAAGTCTGAGAATATACAGGATAAATCATTGTATATATCAAAAGGATGACTAACTTTGTAGTCGAAATTTATAAACCTATTAAAATAAGAGAAAAGATGAAAGATGAACCAAGAAACAGAAGTGCGTGGGAACGGGTGAAGATGGCGCTCCGTTTATTGTTCAGCGTTAAAGCGTTGGAGCCTGTTTATAAAGAAGGATGGGAAGATGGCCGTAGAGAGCTTTATGACGATTACAAGGCTATGAAGAAAACTATTGAGCCTTTCATGAAAAAGGTACATGATAAGGCTTTTCATGGAGATAGTGCTATCGTTATCCCAGGAATGATTCCAACGGAACTGTATCGGATGCCATTCATTCCTACTGAGGATATGCTTGGAGCGGCCGTAATAGTTGGGGATAGTACGTGTCCGCCTGAAACGATTGAAATGAAAGTCAACACTTTCCGCCAGGAAACAATCCAAAAGACGTATAAAGAAGACAGCCGTTTCGCCTCGGATATCCGTGCGGCGTATAATGAAGCCTCTAAGCATCTTGCGAGGTTTTTGTTGGAGAATGGGTTCGTGAAACATCAGGTTATTGCAGACCCAACATCTCCCTATCCTACATTTGTGTTCTTTACAAACGTGATGAAGAAATTATAACTATACTATGTAATTGATTGTACTATTGAGAATGATTGGGCTGGGCTGTGAAGTTCGGCTCAATTTATTTTGAAGATTTCCCGAGGAAACTCTTTGATAATCCAAATTTAGGCCTTATATTTGTATCGTTAAACTAAAACATAAGTAATATGGAACTGACTAATAAAGTTATCCCCGAAAAAGTAAAGGTAAAAATTTCTAAACTGAAGGAACTCTCAGAAAGAGGAGATGGTGGCGAGGCTTTGAATGCTCAACGAGTGTTAGACGAATTATGTCTAAAGTATGGTATAAGCAAAGAGGAACTGTATGAAGACCCTATGGAAACCTATAAGTTCGAAGTTCGGAAGTCTTCGTTGAAAATATTCCTTCAGGTTTTGGTTTCAAAAATAGGAACGACAAAGCGTTACATAGAAGATTGCCACATTTATGGCTATTCGGGAAAGTCCGCGAGAGTTGTTGAAGTTAAATTAACCATAAGCGAATACATTGAAATCAGCCAGCTTTGGGAATGGCATCGGAAGAACTTTTATGAAGAACGTAGACGGTTTCAAAAATTATTCGGGAGTGCCTACATAGAAAAATTTGGATTGTATCCGTGTGAAACGGATGAAACATTCGAAGAATACATGAAAGACATCCAACCCAAAAAGGAAGAGGACTTCAATGACATGATGGCGATAGCTTCAATGTCAAATGCAATCAAAGACAAACAATTCCATAAACAACTCGAAAAATAATATGTACAAAATGAGAAAGCCTGCTAAAAAGGAAAGAGATTTCTATTTAGTCCAACGAGCCTTATGTGGTGACCAAACCGCCTACACTGAAATATATAACAGGTATCAGCCAGTATTAGCATTTCAACTGAGTAAGATAATCAAGGATGAAGACCTGTTAGCTGATATGATTTTAGAGAGCTTCGAAAAAGCGTTCGAGCGTTTCCAACGTTTTCAACCCGATTACCA
>UMLR01043695.1_pt1 | contig 33621 bp, 54 predicted proteins | sample 1966741 | NCBI WGS metagenome assembly UMLR01 (sample SAMEA4836207, study PRJEB28245) | human gut metagenome | biome: gut microbiome; material: fecal sample | place: Denmark | collected 2008 | reverse complement strand
AGGGAAAGATAGGGAAGAATCCCCTTGCACGAACCCCAATACACAATTGCTGCCTATTTCTGGGATTTGTATCACAGAAGTAGAATCATGGGGAATAATGGAAAGAGGGATATTGAACATTTGGTTATCATCGTCCGACACGACATCAAATGTCAGCTCTTCCATATTTACTCCAGTAACTTCACCATATACTAAAGATACTGAAGAATAGCTTTTCAACACGTTCCTTAAATTATCCCCTAATTCCTGCATTGCAGAATCGAACTTGGAGCTTTTTCTATAACTTAAAACATCCATTCTTCATTTGTCAATTTTGATGAAACATGATATCCGTTTTCGTTGAATTCCCTTCTTATCCCTAATACATACAGATTCGCACTGTTTTCAGGGAATAATGTGTCAGTGAAATTTACATAGTCGAACAAATCTATGCGAGGGTATAGCAACGTTGTTATTGTCCCGCTATTATATTCCCCCTTTAATCCTTGATACGCATTATTTGCGAATTCTTCCAACCCTTCTCGTGTCTGTATAGAACTGCAATTCAATCGGATAGGTCTGCCATTTCCTTTATTCCCTACATTTATTGTCGTACGCTTGCCGTTTACATAGCCGTTTACCGTAACATAATAATTCTCGAATTTCCCGTTTTTAGGAGATACATCTCGCTCTATTACATTTACAGAAGTGTCTAATTTTATGGTTTTTTTCTGGGTGTATTTTAATCCCGTTCCCATAAATAATTTCCCTTCTGGGTCAATGCCCGTATAAATGCCGAATTTACGCATTAACATCTGTGCTGCTTCAAAGGGGCTGACTCCCTGCCATAATTTTTCGTTGAATGTCGAAGTAGCGGTATAATCGGCTACGGAAATTTCTTCATAATCCCCTGTAAGATTGTTATCCGAACGGTATTTCTTGAATGCCTCATTTCCTACATCGCAACAGACTTTCAACCCTTCATATATCGAGGTCTCTTGTGTCCAATCCTTATTTACGACTCCAAATCTCAAAATAAAACATTTGTCCTCACATACAAGAGTAGTCGGGAACCCTGATTTTATTTTCTTTATAAACCCGTCAAATACGAGCATTTTCCCCGCTTCTGGGTCATTCTCGAAATTTATGTTTACCTGTTCCCCGTAATTGATATTATGGTAATAGGCATATACTTGTATATGAGCACCTATTTTTATATTAAGCCCTTCTACATCAATTTTAGAACCAGTAATTATTTCATCTCCTTTCAAATAGGCAATAGAATAAAAAGGCAACGTTATTTCCGCTGTTTCCGCCAGCTTCATAACGGTGTTTTCGGATACGAAAGAAACAAAGTTCAATATCTTTTTCCCTTCTATCCAGACTTCATTACCACACCTGAAAAAATTACAATAACATTTCATTGTTTTTCTACAAATAATGTTTGACGCGTTAAATCTACTTCAAGCAAATTAAGGGTAATATTGGTAACTGTAGACCCTTCTTGTGGGTCTATGGCATATCTCGCCAATACGACGAACTGTATCCCTACCTCTTTATTTGTGAAATTATTATATATGGCGAATACCGATTTGTTTTTATACAAATCATTTATAACTGTCGCAAATTTGACTATATCGCCAGCCATTGCGCCTTGATTCTGCCGGAAAGACATAGGGTCATACCTCCCATTGTCGTTTATAGGCTTTCTTTCAAGTTTTATTCTTAATATTATCTCTGCGGGGTTGTATGAAGTCATTTCATATATCGCTGACCCGTCTACCAATTGGCTTTTGACAATATTTTTTGATGCGTTTATAGATAAGCTGTAAGATAACGGCAAATAATAATCGCTTATCCTGAAAATATAGTCATTCTCATTTGTCACGGAAATAAGATTGTCCTTCGCGTTCGCGCTTGAAGCGGAATATCTGGTTTTTTGGTTTATCAATGAACTCTTTACCTTATTCCCTATCCCATTTATATAACCTCCTTCTGATGATATCGGTATCACTGATTTTACGATTCCTACAGAAGAAAATGTAAGGGCTAATGCCGTAGCTGCCGTTTGCTCCGCATCTCTTATCGTATCTCCCGCTTTTGCAAGCTCTCCCCTTATGTTTTGTGGAATAGATACGGTATTTCTGAATTTATCTTGTAATTCAGACCCTGAACTCGTTTTATAATCATTCTCTTTTGTCATGTTAACGGTGTTGCTTGGTTAAACGCTATATTTAAACCTCTCGCTATTGCCTGTGATACATAATCCTCTATTTCCCTCATTATTGTTGATGGGTCGGTAGTATTTATGTGGTTGTCCATGTCTACTATGGACTTGTTGAAATTTATAATCAGAGATTTACTTCCCTTTGATAAATCTTTCATACGACCCGTCTCATCTTTAACTGGAGATACTGTAGGAGCAGGAATAAACTCTTTTGAAGTTAATTCAAATGCCCGTGATAACGCTGTCAAATCAGGGGTATAATATCTTAATCTCTTTATTAAATCTTTTGCCTCCTTTGTTCCTAAATTATTAAGATTATTGAAAAGAGTTTCTATATCATCAGCACTTAATTTTATATCTTTTACAGCGGATGTTAAATAACCGGACTTATATAATTTATCATCTGAAGGCTCTCTATATAAATAATTCGTCCTAAGAATAGTCCCTTTTAACTTACTAATCGCTTGCTCTTTCGTCAAATTATATTCTGGCACTTTAGACCACAATGCAGCCGTAGTCCCTGATGCAAGCCCACCGAGAACAGTCCCCATCGGGCCAGCAGATGAACCCAATAATGCGCCTGAACTAAATCCTCCTATAAAAGAGCTAATAGTAGGATGTTCATTTATCCAGTTTATTATTTTAGTTCCTACGTCTATAATACCGGAAATAAAGGAATCGAAAGCAGATATAGCCTTTTGAAATATTGAACCATCATACCCCTCTCCGAATGTCTTGTACAGCTTAGATAATGATTCGTTTATATGTATACTTGTGTTTGCTATATCTTCATAAAAGTCTTCTAAATACTCTAATTTATCAGCCTCTAAATTTTCTTCAGATAATTGAACACGACCTTTCAATACCCCCGCTCTGGGCAATTCAAATTGTCCTATAAATTTTTCAAATGCCTTTATTAAAGCTTGGGGATTTTCTCTAATAAATGAATATATATCTTCTCCTTTATTCTTTGATTGTGCTCTAAGGTCAAAAACATACTTCTCGATTAAAGGTACTGACTTGAAAAGTTCTTTCATGTCTATACCTTGCCAAGTAGTAAGTAATTGTTGTAAGTTCAACCCGACTATCTGCAAATCTCTTCCTGAAACGGCAGAAATCTTAGCTGCTAATTGTCCGAACCATTGGGCATCTCTTGACGATAATTTTGTATTTCCTACAGTTAATCCTGTCATTGTATTCATCAAAGAAACTAATCCGGCTCTGGAACCTCCTGTTTGCGTAACAATGTCTGTAGCATTACGGAACATCTCATTATATCCGCTCCCTTGTGCTAATCTTGCCATGTTATATTGCGAGACATTTGATATCGCTTGTGAGGTTTGTTCGCTCATGAGATTATTTCTACCCCAACGGTACAATAATCCGCCTCCGGCTATAGACACCGCTTTTAACCCGACAATTCCACCTAACACCCCAATGACAGATTTTAATGCCGGAATAGCCTGTAATGCAGCTTTACCTACAGAACCTATCAGGTTAGCAAAGTTCCCTAAATTCCTTTGCCAACCTGAGTAAGTAAATGAATTTGCAATAAAATTATTTGAAAATCTTTGTCTTGCCTGATAATATCTATCTATATTCCTTAGTAAATAGCGATTATTCGCAAACGGAGAACGATATGCAGCATAATTCATCCTCCGCCATAAATTCATGCGTTCTTCTGGGATATGTGGATAAGGGTTATATCTTCTCCCTCCTGCCGGATTATTAAAGCTACCTCCCCTACCGCCTATATTGTTTGTTATACTTTTTAAGTTCTGGGCTTTCTTTATAGCGTCGTCCAGTTTGGCATTTAGGTCTCCCTTTAGATTAAGCTCTATTTGATAGATATTAGGCATAGATTATTTCTTTTTGTCAATTTTAAATGGTGCGAAATTCACGTTATCCATTATCCATAAAGCAAGACAATGGTATTTTTCTATTTCTTCCAAAGTTAATGATTTTGTAATTTTATTAATCGGAATATGGAAAAAATGAGAAACAAGAGCTTTTTTTATCAAAAGGGGGTCTGTCTTGCTATATTGTGTTAATTTATATTCTATTTCTGCTCGGGCATCTGCATATTTAGGGTTTTCCCTGCCCGATTGATAAAATTTATCAAATCCTCCTGTACTTGTTCTGAAGAGAACAGAGACAGACATGCAATCCCGTCACTTGAAATCCTTTTTGCCAGAGTCTTGTCAACGACAAATATATTAACGTATTTTATTGCGTCGTTTATCTTTCTCTCTGTCGTCGTATCCGAATTATCCAACAAAGAAGTAATGAAAATTGAATCTTCCAAACGTGTACGCTCTGCATGTCTTAATTCTACATCTTCTGTTACTTCTATTTCCTCGAATATCCCTTTTTTGTCCGGTAATTTCTCTACAAATGTGAAATTTGAAACTTTAAATGTGCTCATGTGTTGATAGTTTTAAATGTAAAAAGGAGATAGGGGAATAATCCCCTATCTGATTAAATAGCTATTGGTGTAACTTGTCTTGTAAGTTCTGTTGCCCTGAAATTCAAGGTTACTAAAGTCTGAGGGTCATTAGCATTGACCTCGAAAGAATCATTGCTAAATTGTGCTCCTGTATAGGTCAAAGTCGTATCAGTCGGGGTTAAATCCGCCCTGTTGCTGAACATGATAGTAACGGTAAGCCCTTCAGGAATATCAGTTAATGACGGTCTCAACGTAGTTGCTATCCCGTTATAACTGTTTATTAACCTGTTCCATTCTCCTGATTGTATAACAAAAGAACCTGAATAGGCTTTGTTTATACCTTTTACGGAAATAGGAGTTTCAGAACTTATTGCGTAAATCTCATTTACCGACTTTTCTATACTTCCCGAAAAATTCTGCGCTGTGAACAATTGTATAATTGCTCCATTTCCTAAGTTTACCCAAACTTGGACGTCAGCACTTGATATTATTAGTCCCGATTGGTCTGCCATAATTTTAAGAAATTGAAGTTACAAAGAATGTTGTTACAAAGGCTTCACGCATTGCAGGGTTCGGTACTATACTTATAGTCACTTCCAAAGCTTCGGATTGTATGTAATTATCATCCTTAGCCTTGAAGTCGAAATCTATCGCCCCAGCTTGCCCAGCGTTTATTCTCGGAGTGATATATTGGGCTGTAAATTGTGATATAGCTGAACTCTTAAAAGCCTGTAATATCTGACCTGAAGAATCACAAGGGATATTCTGGTTGATATAATAGGTAAGGAACTGTTGGGAATCATCGCAAACTGCATTGCCGACAGCAACTCTTTCTATCTTGTTTAATGCCATAGTAGTGGCGTTGCATGTAGCCCCGTCGTTGTAATATAACCCCTCTATACCTAACCTGTTACGGGTAAATATATATCCTAATGGGGCTACCAGATTCGCGAGAGTGACGTCATATCCGTTTACGGGTGTACCAGTTTTTGGGTTGCTGGATACAGAAGCCAAATCACTATCCGTAAAATATTCTTCCGTAGCTACAGAACCCAAAGCTACATTCCCGATAGATGCAGCTATACTCCGGCTCGCTCTTACTCCCAATACACGCCCTACAGAAGACAACCCGTTAGGAGAAGAACCGGTAACGCAATATGCTACACTTGGACAACTCATAGCCGAGCAATCCATAAGTTTAGCTATCTCTGTTGCGCTGCTGAAAGTCCCCTGCTTGATATACGCTCCGTCAAATACACCAACCATTCTGATGCCCAATTCAAACATGTTAGTCAAGAATGTCTGTATCTGATTGAGTGCTTCTTGGTCTGTCTCATTGTTCACGCCTTCACCATATTCAGGAGCGGGCAATGTCCCTTTAGATTGGCAGAATCCTATTGCACGAGGTCTGTTCTTATAACTACCTGAGATAGTCTTGAATATTACCGGCTGTAATGCTGTATAGAAACTTGCAGTAGAGAAGTTTATGCTTCCCGTCGTTTGAACGAGGACAATCCATAACTTAGTCCCTGCTGAAGCTGCACCGTAAAACTCGCTGATGTGTTGGTATAGCATAGTCTTCGCTCCGTTACCTTCCGCCCATTCTGAAGTTATCCCTAACCCTTCGGCTGCTGATAACGAGGTTATCATATAAGGGGTGTTTAACTCCAAGTCTTCAGGTAAATTAGATTCCGCACCTGCCACATCAACAACCAAACAAGAAATAGATTCGTCTACTTGGTTACTCCCAATAGACGTATCTTTTAATGAAATATGTATTCCTGTTGTTGCCATAATTATTCTTCTTTAGGTGGTCTACCTTTTGTTTTCTTTTCTGAGTTTTTCCGAGCCTCTTTTAACGCATTGAATTCGCTTTCAATAGAACTATCTATTTTAAGCGGTTCTTTCTTGTTCTTAGCGGAATTGTTGGGCTCTGGCGGGTTATATGATTCTAACACATTTTTAAATTCCTCATTGTTCAGAGGCAGGTTATCCATCGTAATTTCCGCCCACAATAATTTATATTTCCTCCGTTCAAAGTAATCATGTGCTTGTCTTCTGGCATCTATTTCCCTTCCGAAAACTTTGCCGTTTTCACATGCATATACTTTTCCGCGAGATTTTACCAATGCGTATAGATACTGGAAAAAGCCTTCTTGATAATTAGTAAGTTCCATATTGTTTATTGTTTATTTTGTGTGTTGGTATTCAAGCAGGGGATTTTGCCCCCTGCTTATTATTTATATTATGCACCTGCTGCTACTGCTGGAGCTACTCCATAGATTCCTACTCCGTCTTTACGAGCTGCACCGGCTCCCATACGAGTATCCATAGACATTTCCCATGCCCAAAGGGTAGGTTCTTGTTTTACTAATACATTTGTACGACCTACGCCGATAAGGAATTGAGAAGGCAAGAACCCGATAACGCAACCGTAAGCCTTAGCGTTAAGAGTAACCGGTGTATAATCAGAGTCTATCATGTGACCTTCTGCTAAAGGTTCTCCATATAATTGCGGGTCAACTACTTTGCTTGTAGTAGTATCATATACACCACATATAGAACGCTGTGTAATGTTCATGCCGTAAGCCATCATCTGCATTGGCCCGATATTTTCAGTCGGCAAGTTCAACGCATTTACAAAAGTATCGTTAGACTGCAATTGGTTAGCATAGATAGCGTCCATTATTACCTCTGGGCGTTCAATGTCCAGATTGAAGTTAGCTTGGATAAACTTCATGCGGAGGCTTAACAAGTCAGCTACCGTGAAATCTTTGATATTACCTGCTGCAGCCGGATTGGCTGGGAACATGCCTGCTGAATTTACAGTAGCGGTACCGGTCATAGGAATAAAAGTACCGTCCTTAACAGCTTCTGCCAACTGTTGGATAATATAATTATGTTGAGCGTTAGATACGACTCTCAAAGCTTCAGCCATACCAATGCCTCTCTTGTCATATCTCAACAGATTATCATCGCCAGGCTGCCATGCAATGGCATTTAAAGAGAAAGCATAAGTAGGAATAGCGATTGGGTCGTCATCATACAAATACTCGGACACTTTTTCTTTAGGCACCAAAGTATCGAAATAAACTTTAGGAGTCATGTTTATTTCTGGGTGTATCGTACCGGCTGAATCTGAACTAATACGCGGGATTCTATCAGCGAATGTGTTAATAGGGAACAACATGCGATAATACATTGCCAGCCACTGTACGGCTACTAAATCCGGTGTTGCCAAGAAATCATAGGTATTGTCTCCGGCAGCCAAAATAGTATCCAATAGTTGCGGAGTAGTTTTTGGAGCTGTCCCTTCAAAACATAAATTCACTTGACCGAAAGAGCTCATAAAGTCACGGTCGTTTTTCAAAATAGACGCCAATTCTTTGTAAGAATCCAGCAAGTCATGAACTGGGATAGGCTTGTGCTCATGAGCATATTTCAAGTCAGAGCCTAATGCCATCATACCCATCTTATTTTTCCCTTCCTGAGAAGAAAGATAAGAATGTAAAGTCTTGTATTCTGTCATAATTTTAGGTTGTTGTGTATTTTCTGTAAAAATTCTTGCTTCAGGGTTTGCCTGCAATCTTTCCGCTACTTTTTCAGGCAATTTCTTTTTCAAATCCTCAGACTCCAATTTTTCCTTTTCGTCTTTAGCTTTGGTGTCCTCTACTTCCTTCTTGTCCTCTTCTTCGTCTTCTTTAATGTCTTTGTCTTCTTCTTTTTCATCTTCATCATCATCTTCTAATTTCTTCTTTGAATTCAGACCTAACAAATCTTTCAAAGCCGAAAGGACTGTGTTTTTCGTTTCCTCAGCCTTAAGCTCTTCTTTTGGAGCTTCTGACTCTGGAACTTCTTGAACTTCGGGCTTAGCCTCCAATTCTTCCTTTTTTTCTTTTTCTTCTTCCATATTATTTAATTCTTCAAAATTAGAACTTAAAGTAATAAATTCCTTTTTATCACAATATAATTTATATTCCACTGGGATATGACCCAATTCATGTTTTACTGCATTAGCATTTGAAGGAATAGTAACTAAAGAGACTTCAAAAACATCAAAAGACTTTGTTTTTTTCTCTCTCCTCTCATTCTCTACTATTACTGCATTCCCGCCAATAGATACGGCTCTTATACAGCCTTCATTGTATAATTTCTCATACATCTTGCCTTTTTCGGTAGAAGCGAATACCAAAACCCCTGTCCATGCGTCATTTTCGAGTTTTATATCATCTATCCTTCCGATAGGAGGTTTCCATGACATATGCTGTTCTACAAGAACGGGATTTTTTAAATATCTGTCCCACTTTATAGACTTGTTCATTACCCTAAATCCTCTATCGTTTAGGGATTCATCCGATAATACTTGCCTTACCATTTTTATAATTTTCTATTAGTTCTTCGTTACCCTCTATTTTCATTTGCCGATAGTTCTCTTTCTTGTCATATTTCCCTAATACAATAGTATCGGCAAAAAATGTTTTGTTTTTGTCGGTATATACATAACCTTTTCTTGCTTTTAACTCTGTCATAATTAACCAGTTATTGTCCAACCTTTATCTGTTGCTGACTGTTTTTGCTCTTCCGTCAATTTTGCATATACTGCCGAATTCAAGGCTAATGTTTGTGTTGATGAAACAGTTGCCAATCCGTCGAGTATGCTTTGTATGGATTCATCACTTAATTGTGATGATTGTGTAAAAGACAAATTATATTTTATGCTCTCTTTTGTAAATCTGATTTCCTTTAATGAATTACATCCATTAAATGGATTCTGTTGTTGGTTTGGTTTACATTCTGAAAAATCTAATTCCCCGACAATTGTTTGCAATGAATATCTCCCATTAAATCCTAATATTATACCAGTAGCCTTTAATTTAGGGGAAAATGTAATTTTCTTCATTTTATCAGGAATAATATTAGGAGCTAAAGAAAATATACTATTACAATTCATAGCCCTTTCAGGAATGTTTATAAGGCTTACTTCTTCTAAAGATGAACATCCATAAAAAGCATTTAAAAAATCCCCATATTTTTCATCCATACCTGAACAATCTACTATATTCCCTTCATTTATTTTAGTCAGGAAATAACAACCTTTGAAAGCATTATTTAATCTTATCCATGAAGATGTATCTACATTCATCTCCCTTACACATACATTATTGGAGAATACATACATAGCTTTATTATATGGAACATATTTCATATTTAATATCCCATATAAGCCTTGATAAGATGTTTTTGCAGGGAAATTTTCGGGCAAAAACAATACTTTGTCCGTCATGCTGGTGGGTATATTCCCAGAACCCTCCTCCTTATACTGGTCTGTTATCTGCCCGCTCGTGATAATCATATCTAACAAATCAGGGATATACTGCCCATAGCCGTACTTCCACATCATCTCTTCTATCCCATAATGGGGATGTATAGGGGTGACGGGATTTATCTGCTTGTCTATAAGCTGCACAGAGCCTGATTTGGCTTTTATATAGGTTATGTCTATGGTAGAATTGTCCACCATGACACATTCGAATTTCATACGCCAGCATTCGATATCTTCTTCCGTGTCTTCCTTGTATCCCTGCTTGATAAAGTTATTCATGCCACGATACATAGGCAAAAAGTTGTTCCCTTGAAGTATATCCTTGAAAAATTCGGACGCCCTCTCCGTGAAAAGCTCTGTCCTAAGCTTATATGCGAGGTTCCGCCTCCATTGGTATATATCCGTCTCTCCTGATAGGGTGTAATTTACCAGCCTGTCCATTACTACAATGTCTATATTGATGTTGTCCCTTATCAGACCGCCAATATAAACCATATTGTTAGGGGCTGAATCTACGGTTACTACAATAGCCGGCAATGTCGTGTTTACTACTGTCCTTCCGTCCGATACATTAGACGTCAATACGGGTATATGATTCTCTATGACAATATCCGTTTGCCTGAAAAAATCTATTAATTTTTTAGTCAATAACCCTATCATATGCCCTATTTTTCGCTAAAATATGAAGTTTTTTATTATCAATCAATTATTTATTGAAATTTTTATTCCAAACCGCCAAAATCGCCCTATGTGCGAGCCTATAAGTCCTCGCTCCTACCCCCATGAATTGGCGGGCTGGTATTTGAGGGGGTTTCCTGTATATTTTATAGGCAGGCTGAACCCATTTTTTAGGAGACTTCCCTCCTTCATTCTGCAATTGTGCGTACGGAACGCGGGTTTTTAACCCTGCCGTGTACGGGACATTGGTTATTTTCTTGATAGAATTGTATAACCTCCCTGTACTCCTTAGTTTGGGATAAGGCAACTTTACACCGATAGGCGTATTGTGCACGTCATACATACGCTCTTTCCATTTCTGTGCCCCTCCGTCGTTAGTATATGCCTCTTTCTGGAAATTCTGCTTCGTTTCCTTGAGCATGCTTTCCGATATCGCCTTGGGCATTTCGTTCCTTACACAATTCCTAAGACTCTTGAGCTTGTTTATCATATCCTGCATCGTATCCGCCATCTTTCTTGCTTTTAGGGGTAAAAATGCTCTTTATCTTGTCTACTGTGTTGGTAATCCATGACTTGTTGGTGACTTTTTTGTCGATATCCCCTTCATCCAACCCCACTTTTTGCAGGAATTGTTCGGAAATCCGCAACCCTTGCTTGCTCAAAGTATCCGTAATCTGGATAAAATGCTTGACAGAGATACTCTTGTCGGGAATAATCACTACCTGATAATCCGTCAAATCCTTGTTCTTTATCAATCTCGCCAATTTCGGCATGGTCTGGGTATTCGTCACCCTTAAAATGTCCTTGTTGTCTTCGTCAAGGATATTCTTGTACAATTGCATGTGAATTTCCGCCAACTGCTCGGAATTCGTGTTCTTTTCGGTGTTCCCGATTAACGTACTTCCGGTGATAAGCTGCATAAGCTCGCTTTCCCACTTGTCTACCAACTCCTTGTGAGCCCTGAAAGCTTCGCTCGGAGCTTCCGTATTGACGGAATTTATCTCTACTTGGTATTTCCTCTCCTTATTCGTGGACAATTCGTTTACCTCAAAGGGCACTACCGGTGTGGCGGTAGGGTCATTTATCAATCTGGCGTATTCCGCTGCTATCTGCTGGGCTTCTTCGTTCTGCGCCTGATACCCTATCGTATAGCGAGGATAGGAATAACGCCCCGTCAGAATGCCCCAATTGCGATAAGAATTCACTATCTCGATTATAGCCCGTGTAACCTCCTGCATCAGACCTAATTTATAGTCTTCTTCAGGAGAAGCCTCGAAATAAAACATGTTGTCGTAATCGTCAAATTTAGCCACACTCTGGATATCAAAGGTCATATAACGTATCGCCCTGTTGAACATGTCTATATTCCGCATAGGAAAATCCGTTACAACGTCCTTCTCTATGTCGATCTGCTTGCCTGCTACCCCGCGAATCTTCGCGTTCAACGGAGCACGGCAAACAAGCTGCTTGAAAATGTTGGTCTGCGTAAAATATTTGGAAAATTTGTCGTCTATCCTGCTCATTTCCCCGTATTTCGCCAAAGCATAGAAGTTCTTTTGGGCAGGGACATATCTCTTGTCCAATAAGGACACCAAAAAAGGACTCGACTGTATAGCCCACGACTGCAAAACGCCATAGTAGTACAAATCACTGTAATTTATAGCCCTGTCTATCGCATCCCTCCAGTATTTCGCTGTATACGGAGTGTCATAATAGTTAATAAGATATTTTGACTTAACTACTCCAGTCCCTACAGACTTGGGAATGTAATAAGGGTCTATTTGGGGTGTATTCCAGATTGTCATATTAGCCTATATAATCATTTATGTTCGTTACTATTTTACCTATCGCGTTAGGCTCAGGCTTGTTAACCGCCCCAGTCATGCGGGATGTCCCAGACTTCATCCTGTGTATAGTAGACATCACACTGTTGTACTGGTTCGTGAAAACAGTACTCCACGCAAATGTAGAACCCATAAAGGCTGATGCCGTCAATACCCTTACCATAAAGAACAAATCAGGATGGACATCCTTCATTACCGGCAACATCTCCTCCAAATCGTATATATTCCCTATCTCGCCAGCCAAATAGCCTATAGCGGATACATAGGCGTCTTCCAATGCCGTCGGATTCATGCCTATTATCTCATCACATGTGTTAGGCTGTATCCATTGATATAAATCTTTTATCTCTATCATATTATAAGGACTTTAATTTCCCTCCTATCGCTATAAACATCTTCGTCTTCTTCTGGGCTGGATTGACTATCTTAAGATTCCTCCCCATTAACGAAACTCCTTTGGCCACCGCGTCCGGTATGTCGTCTTTCTTCAACGGACTCTCTTTCCTCGAAAACTCCAAAAACTGCTGCACCGTAATCTCGCCCATAGGAGTGTTCTTCATCTTGTCGTTGAACATTATCCCCCCATTCTTGAACAACGGGTCTAAAGTGGACTCAATGTTGTAAAACTTGTTACCGTGATTGCGCGTGTCCCACTCTATCGGACATATCCACCCCTTTTGCGCCTGAAAGTTAAGCAATGTTTTGTTGAAATCCAACGGAACTTGCTTTTTTTCAATGTATAAACGTGGCGTTATCGGACATTTTACGTATAAGCTATATATGCCTTCCAACATCTCGTATGTGCTCCCCTGTACTGCATATACGTCCACCAACCATATCTTGTCTTTCGTCAACCCCAACAATACGCATGCCTTGTAATCGTTCTTTACACTCTCCTTAGCCGACGGGTCTACGTAGATTATATATCGTACAAACGATTCTTCTTCCGGCATTGTCCCCCACGGTATATGGTGGAATATCTCCCCCTCCATCTCATCGTAATACTCCCCGTCCAAAAACCTACGCTTGTCTATCTTCGACAAACTCTTCATCGTCAACATATAACTCGAAGATACATTCTCCTTGTTGTCCTCTACACTGAAATGCTTCTTGTACAACATCGCCTGTATACTCGGGTCTAACTTCATCCCTGTATCGTAATCCTCCTGCAAAAAAAACCTCTTGTAACTCCAATGATTCTTACTGCACGGATTCAACGCATACAACATCTTGTTCTTTACCGGCAACTTCTGAGCTAACCGTGTCAATAACTTACTTACCGGCTGCCAACTTATCTCACTTATCTCATCCAAAAATATATGCCCCCATTCCGTACTTAATATCGAATCATATTTCGACTCACTGTCCGAACTCCCCCGCAAACTCCCGAACTTTATGTAGGAACCATTGTAGAATACCAAACTGTCGTCCTTGTTTACATACCGAGCAAACCTATCCCCACCTATCATCACCTTCTTGTAATCACTGTATCCCCAACGCCTCGCCATTGAATTCAATACCGCCGGTACTGTCTGCATCAACATACCATTGTTTAACGACGTAAACGTATTCCGTATTATCAAACAATTAGCTCCGTATCTTATACACTGCGTCACAAACCACGCAAATATCAAAAATGTCTTCCCAGCCCTGCTCGAACCGTAAAACAAATACTCTACATATCTGTCCTCATTCAACAAATTGTATAACTCTATCTGCTTATCGTTTAACCGCTCCGGCAATAGTATCATAGTCTATCTTTTCTATTATCTCTATATTCCCCGTATCTCCACTCATTTCCGATTCTGTTTCTTCTCCCCTCTGCTCCTTGATTATCGTCTTCTCCGTCCGGTTGATACTGTCACTCGCTGCCTTGAACACATTCACGTACTTCATGATGACATCTAACTTCCCCTTTAACTTGCTTATCGTTGCCGGACTATCAGCTACTTCTATGTCCCCTAATATCTCCTCCAACTTCTCCCTAACCCCTATCATGTCCAAAAACGCTACCGTCTTCCCAAATGTCGCCCTGAACTCTTCCCGTACCTTGTCGTCTACTTCGTACTTCTTTACCTCACCACGCTCCTCCATTTCCTGCCTGCGTTGCGCCCGCTCCTCTTTCCCCTTGATTATGTCTATCGCTGTACCCATACAACAAAGGTAATACTTTTAGTCGAATTTCCAAATTTATTAATAAAGCCTGACCCCCTACCCCTGTTTACCCCTGACTCAAAACAAAACAAAGGAAGTAATAACCTCGCTCGGGGCTGTGCCCCTCGCTTCGGAGCTAACCAATGCAACCCCTTATGTGATTCCGATTCCCAAAGAGATTCCCCCGCTTCCTTCCCGCATCATCTCTTTTGCTTCATCCTCGTTTTGCTTTCTGTCGTCTGGCTTCCGGTTCCGTTATCCCTTCTCCTCCATCAGTCGCCCCGCTCTCCTCTCTGTTTCATGTGGAACAATCCCGTTAACATTTCCGTATTGTTTTAACTTAATTCCAAATGAGATATTAACATTTTCACCTCTGTAACGTGTTGTTATTCACCGCATTAGCAAACAGAACTGCGCGCGCACACACGCACGTTATGAATGTATTATCTATATGTATATATATACAATTCATATATAGTAATAATATATATAATATATAGTCTCTGCATGTAGTTATTTCCTTTCTTTTTTTCTAAAGAAAACAACAAGCAATGTTAACAATAAAAGAAAAACACAAGATAAGTTAAGAAGAAGACGGGTTTTCATGTGAGGGTACTAAGGGAAACGAAGGAGTAAAAAGGCGACTCGCTATAATGACATCTCAATATGTAAACATAGTATTCGATATGTTAATATATAGTTAAAACATATGAGATATAATACATTTTTCTGAGAAAAATGTTGTGTAATTTCGAGAAGTTTTATATATTTGTAATACAGAAAAGGAAATAAAGAAAACGAAATATTAAACACAAACACTTACCATTATGAAAACAGAATTGAAATCACTATCAAACACATTGAAAGCAATATTAAGAGGTGAATTGACTTATGGAGACTTATTCACCCTACATGCTCCGGTAATAGTAATAAAAGCGTATATGAAAATATGTGGGAAACTATCCTAATTGAGGGGGGGGGTATTCCCCTCTCTCTAAGGAGAGTAAACGATAACACAGTATATTATAACTAAAACATTATCAATATGGAAAGAATAAACATTGAATACGCGAGAATCCGCGTAGAATTTCTAAAAAACGAGACGGACGAAGTAATAAAAAGTGAATGGTTTGACGTAGTATCCTACTTTTGCTCTTCAGATTTTGAACACGAAATGGAAGACTTATTAAAGGAATCCGGTTCGGATTACTATAAAATAGTAGAATTCGAAGATATCCCCAAAGAGCTACAATTGAGTGACAGATTGCCAGATGAAACAATAGACCTATGTAACTACTTTTGCACGAGAGAAGACGACGAAAATTTCAAAGAAGCCTTTTTCTACTGGCTGGATAATTATCACTACAAATTATTAGATTCTGACATATTAGACTTAATAAATAGGGCTAAAGATGCATATATGGGATATTATGAAAATATAGATGATTTTGTAGAGGAGATGTTTGATGCACAATACCCTGATTGCCCACTTGACATTAAGTATTATATAGACTACTCTTTATACCAAAGAGACCTAATGCTTGATTTTTGGGAAATAGACGGACATATATTTGAACAATAAAAAAATACAGCTATGAAGACAATAAAAGGCACTTATAGGGACAATAATTACTTTGAATACGAAGTAAACGGTAAAAAGTATTGGGTACAAGGTGAATTGTATTGGAATAAGAAACGAAATAGACTTGAGCACACGCATACGGGGCCAAGAGGCGGAGAATATTTAATTTATTGGAACTTCTAAATAAAAACATTATGAATTGGTAAAAAAAAATGGAAGAGATAAAAGGTACATATAGAAACGAAGAATGTTTTGAGTATAAAGTACACGGCAAAACACATTGGATAAAGACAGATAATAGCGGTATTTACTGGAACGGTAAAAAATATCGGTTAGAATACATCCACGAAGGGGAAAAGGGCGGTATATATATAATATACTGGAATGTTTAAAAAGGAGAAATAATTTGCGTTTATGTGGATGGAGAGAAAAGAACGCAATTTATAAGGCGACAAATAAAGATGTCATATTTAAAGGGCTACACGAATTCGGTGGTATGTACGAACCATATTATCATATAAACGGAATAGCTTACACACATAGTGATACAATAAGTATTGTTGGATAAAAAAAAAGATTATGTTAGAAAAAATAAGATTAAAAGAGTTAAACGATTTATACGGGTCGTTTAGATATAAGGACGAAATCTATAAGATAATCAGTACTTTAAAGGATGTTGATTTAATTAAAGGGTCTGTTAACAGAGTCATAGCATGCAAAAATAAAGCTACCAGCAAATACAAAATAATAGATGTCGGGAAAAATGGGGATGAATTTGTTTTTGTAGAAACAAGCATAATACAAAAGCCCAGAGAAGATTCGGACTATTATGTCAACTTGACAGACATTAGATTAACGCACATTAACCCTAAAAAGGTAGAATGTCTGAAGGGGCACAAAATTAGGCTGGATAAATATTTTGAAAAAGAGCTACTTAAATTTGCTTTTTGTGAATATGAATTAAACATAGGTACTTATCATCCGTTTTTATTGTCAAAAAAATGCTATTTCAATGATTTTTACGAAAAAGATAACCATACCTATACATGTTTCACGGCTGAAGGAATAAAAGGGGAAATGTTCCCTTTCGAGATAAAGGATTATTCATATGCGGGTCAAGACGTAATATTTAAATTTGATATAATATGAAAAAAAAAGATATTCTCAAAGATGCAAAGGAAATATTAGAAATGTTGCCAAATGCTTCAGAAAATGACATGTATTCTTTCATTTTTGAAATAAATAATACTATTAAAAGAGTGACAAATAATATGTATATATATCCATACTTAACATTACTAATAAAAAAGGAGGACAAAATAATTAAATACGTTTCTGCTAATTCAGGGGAAAGAGACTACGATAAAAGAGTAGATGAGATGAAAAACGAAATAATAGGGTATAAAACACTAAATAAGACAATAAAATGATAGGACTAATAAACGTAGAATTATTTTATAAACAAATAGCTTCTTATTTTATTTTTAATTACTTCAATTTTGAAGTAGGCGAAAACGAGAATGTTATTTTGAAAGATGAGATAATTATTTTAGACAAAATATGTGATTTCTATGCGGAAATACAAATAGAGAATAACAAGGCTATAGACATTAACTGCTGGCTAAAAACTTGGGAATTTATGGTAAAATATATGGGTGATAATGAAGAGGCTAAAAAAATAGCGTTGAAAATGATAAATGATTTTTTATCAGAAAAAAACAATTACAATATTTACCCAAAAGGATATTATTATGACAACTAAAAAAGACAAAGTAAACGCAATTTGCGGGCTTATATTATTTCTGCTAATTCTAATTGGAGGACTGCTGGATACGCAAATACTGGAGGAGCAAAAAACAAAAGAAATTACTAATTATCCTGACACTGTGGAGGTATTTTTAAATGATAGTATAGTAATATTTAATTAAGTAATTATGGACATAAATAAGCAAATAAAAAACAACGTAGCGACTGTACAGACAGTGAACTACTACAAAGACATAAAGAAATTAGCCCTTAATTCCAATAATTTAGAGCGTTTTTGCCAAATTTTAGGAGAATCAAAGGGGCGGGCGTTCGTAGAAAACATTTTGCAAGCTTCGTACAATTCTAAGTTGAAATTCTGCAACCCGAATAGCGTAATTTTATGCGGGTTAGCTATTGCAACGACTGGTTTGTCATTAGTTCCCGCTCTTGGGCAATCGTGTATCGTCCCTTACAAGGACAACGCACAAGCGCAAATAATGTATCGTGGATTCATTGAATTAGCTAATAGGGCGCAAAAATTAGAGCGGATAAATGTCTCAGAGGTTCGCGAGGGTGATATTGAAGGTATAGACCCGTTCAAAGGAGAAATAATATTGAAAAAATATGATTATGACGGCTATATAGAGAGAAAAAAACGGGCTTATATCGGCAATATTGCATATATAAAATATCTTTCAGGGGGTGAATATTTTAAATATATGACAGTCGAGGAGATAAAGGCACACGCACAAAAATACTCGCAATCTTATAGGAATAAAACGGGATTATGGGTTACAGATTTTGAGATGATGGCTAATAAAACGGTAGCAAAAAGCCTTTTAAATTTATACGGGCCTAAAACGGAGAGCATGGAAAACGCAATTAAATATGATTTTTCGACACCAACGAACGAAAATTTAACAGATTTAGAATATTTAGACGGGACAAATGAATAAAGAAAAAGGGCTAAATTTTTCGATGAAATGGACGAATTCGAGGTTTTTTCCTCCTTCACATGAAAGAATAAGAATTATTTTAGAAAGTGGAGATGTTAAAATAGGGGTGTTCCATCCAGAAAGCATACCTTTTGTTTTCGGAGTAGACGGGAATGTATATTATTATTCAACTGTAAATTTTTGGCAATATGATAGATAGGAAAGTGTTTAGAAATTACGAAGATTGGTACAATTACCGGAAAAGCAATTATTTTATTGGAGGACATGATATAGCGGTAATAACTGGTCATGATGAATACAAAACGCCTTTGGATTGGTATAATGACTACCAAAGGGGGCAAGCAATGGAAAATGAAATTAATTATAATACCCAAAGGGGGCAAGCAATGGAAAACGCTATCGCTGCTCTTTTTGAAACAGAGTCTACAGAAAGGGTGATAAAAGAAAGCGCGAAATACTTCGTTTTAAGCAACGATAATTACCCGCCCTATATAATTGCTTCACCGGATAGGGAATTGTTTAAATTCCGAAGGAAAAACCGCATCGTCGTCGAAATAAAGGACACATTACGTACTGTAGATTTAAACGACCCCGAAACTTTTCCTAATTCGTGGTATATGCAATTAGTTTGGAACATGGGGGTTGGGGAATATGACGCGGGAATGTTAGTCGTATATGATGGACAAAAGCAACTGAAATGGAGAATGTTCGATTTTGACAAAGATTTATTCGAGTATCTTTTAAACGGGGCTAAAGAATTCACAGAAAATCACATACTTAAAGGGGTTCCACCAGCTCCAATTAACAAAGAGGATATTTTTAATATTACAAATACCTCTGAAAAAATATCTTTGAACATTTCTCCTGAATACATGGAATTAGTCAATAGTTATAACGAGATAAAAAATAAAATAAAAATACTGGAGAAGGAGAAAGAAGATTTAGAAAACAAAATAGCGTTACTTTTCAACAATTGCAACGAATTAGTATGCGAAGGCGTAAGAGTGGCTACAATTAAGGACTATACACGTAACACAATAGACACTGAGAAGCTAAAAACTGAATTTCCGTTGATATATGAATCAGTAAAAAAAGAATCAAAAGGGAAAACACTTAAAATTTTAAAATTATGATACTAACAAAAATAATTATTTATTTAGTCGTTTTAATATTATTATATTTCGCTGTTCTATTTTTAGGTATATATATAGTCCCATATATAGGCGTAGAGTTTTGCAAGAAATTTTATAGGTTATTTCCGACAACATCAATATTAATATTTGGATTTTCTATGGCAAACAATGAAAACAACATACGGAAATTAGAAAAATTAAAAAAGATAGATAAAGAGGTAACTAAATATGATTTGGCAAGAAAAAGGCTTAAAAGAATAAAGAAATTTAAAAAATAATCGTATATTTGTAGTGTTGACTACGACCAACAGAGAAGATATTCACGGTATATTACCGTAAAGAGGTTTGTTTTTAGGGTCGTAGCTAAAAATGAACCTCTTTTATTTTTCTACACGACCATGCAAAAAAAATCATTTATCCTACATTTAGATTCTTTAGACGTTTTTGATGATTTAAATAATCAGGAAGCGGGCGAACTAATTAAAACAATTATCAAGTATCAACGATTGAAACATGATGGTATGTCTTTTGACTTATCAGAAATTGATAATACACTGATAAGGGTTGCTTTTAAGCCGTTTAAAGCGCAATTTGACAGAGATTATGAAAAATACTTATCTATTGTAGAAAGAAATAAATTAAATGGGAAAAATGGGGGCAGACCTCAAAAAACAGAAGAAACAAATGCTTTTTCTGAAAAGCAAACGAAAGCAAAAAAAGCAAATGCTTATTTTGCTAAGCAAAAGGAAACAAAAGAAGCATTTGCTTCCAAAGAAACCCAAAATAACCCAGTGGGTTTTTCAGAAACCCAAAATAACCCAGTGGGTTTTTCAGAAACCCAAAATAACCCAGTGGGTTTTTTTGGGTTTTTTAAAAACCCAAAAAAACCCGATAATGATAATGATAATATAAAGGATAATGATAATAAGAAAGAAAATAATATTATTCTTACAGATAATTCTACAGATAATAAACAGAATAACATTATAGAGAAAAAAGAGATAAAAAATATATCTAAATATAATTCTACATCTAATAACGATATATTTCTTATCTCTAAAAAAGAAGAGGGAAAAGAGAAAGACTGGAGAAAAGATTTTAATGTTTATTTGTCAGAATTACATGAAGAAGTAGACAAAATACTATGTGATGCAGAATGGATGGAAAAACAAAAAGAGTTCAACCCTCCTGAATTGAACATAATAAAAACAATTGAATGCGCTATCGAAAACTTTTGGGGTACTACTGAAGGTTGGGAAAACAAAAAGAAATCGAAAACAAAAAAGATAAACTGGAAAACAACATTGGCAAAAGCTCTTAAAATTCAAACGAACCGCGTTTTTTATCCGAAAAATTTAGCAGGGGGGGCGCGCGGATTTGCAAAAAAGGAGACAATGGAAGAGCAAACGCAAAGAGTCGCTTTTAAAATCATGCAGGATATACAAGAGGGGAAAGACGATTCATTATTTGGAATGATGTTTAACAAAAAAGACGAAAAATAGGAGGTTGTATCATGGACATACAGCAAATAAAAGAAGCTCAAAATTACCCGAAAATAAGCGAATTAAATAAAAACGAACTGTTTTTGTTTTCTATGGACATAGTAAAAAAGGCTTTTTTAAGGGTAAATCAAGAAACGACGGACGAATTAATAGAGGTCACAACAAAAGATGTCGCAACATTTTTAGAGGCGGAATGCAAAGCGCTAACCATAAAGGAGTGCGACATAGCGATAATTTATGGTTTATCTGGCGAATTTGGGGTTTTCTATCGTATGTCGGTACAAACTATCATCCAATTTTTAAAAGCCTTTAAATCGCACGTAAATCGCTCTCAGGCGATAATAGAAAAATACGGGAATGTAAAACAATTGGAAGTACATTCTAAAGATTTTTCAATTGAACAGTTGTCGGATTTTGAAAGAAATGCTTTCAATGAATTCAAACAGACAAAAAGATTGCCTATTGGGTTACCATGTTTGCCAGTGGTTAAGTATCTGATAAGCAAAAACAAAGTGCGGGCAGAGACTTATTTAAGATATGTTTCTGAAGCTACAATAGCCGTAGAAAACGAAAATAAAAACGAAATACAAAAGCTGATAATGGCTAACAATACTACAAAAGAAGCTGTAATTGTGTACAATGCTTGCAGGAAATTATTAACTGATTATTACACACTAAAAACCAGATGAGATGAAAAGCGAGAAAGATATTTTACTTGAAAAGATGAATAAAGCGTTACAAAAAAGAGACTATGTAAAAGTAACTCAAATAAAAACGCAACTTGACAACTTGAATAAATATGAATTGATACCAGTTAAGGATTTGTTCGGTAACATGACTAAGGAACAGAAAGAAAAAGCGGTGTATGTTTGTAAAAAAATACCTATTTTTGCTGATTTGCTTTCTCAGGCAGCAATTGAACTTACTAACATAATACAACAAGTAGATTCATCTTCTAATTTGGTATTAATGAAAGACTTATCAAAAGCTCGCTTTTACGCGGAAAGAGTAGTTAAAATTGTAGATGATTTGAATGATGATGAATTTTCAGAATCATTTGGGGAATTTGCAGATAGAGTAAATTTAGAAATAGATAATTTATTTGAAAAATATGCCAATAAGTAAAGACTTTATTCAAACGAAAAGCGGAGTATTAACACAGCAAAAACTATTCTGAAATGATACAAGAAGTTAAGAAAGAGTTGTTGAACATAAATGATTTATCTCGTAAATGTGGATATTTCACACCTGATACCATTATAAACAATGGATATGGGTGCAATCATCCTCTTTGTGATGATGGTGTATATACCTATAATGGGAAAAAAATTAATCTTTCTGATGCAGAATTAATAGTTGCAAAAGGACTTACAAAAAGGAATATAAAGTGTAATAGGAGACTTTCAAAGAAGTTTATTAAAAAAGCGAGACGGTTACTTTTTTCAGAATATATAGACCTATGCGGAGTGAAGTTCCAAGGTGCATGTTATGCATTTTCTTGCCCACTTTGTCGGTTAGCCTATCCAGAAGATTTCCCAAAATTCGGGATGTCCCCTGAAGATTGCGGAGCTGATGAATATGTAATTATAGAAACTAAAAACTAAATATATGGACAGAAAAAGATTTAAAGATTTAAAAGAAGTAGATAAAATAATTATCGAACTTGAAAAGTTGGAATATGCACTTAGTAAAGAAGGATTTTCAAGCTGCAAATTTTACATAGATAAACCGTTTAGACAATTCTCAGTAGATTTTGACATCTTAAAACCGGTATTAATTGATATAGTAAAAGATAAACTATCATTTTATAAAGAGGTTTTTAAAACATTGTAAAATATTCCACATGTCACGATTAAACACGGAAAGACAAAATAAATTAGAACCTATCAGAATGCGAACAGCAATAAATGAAATACTGAGATTAGGACTAAAAATCACTAATTGCACTGATAAAATGATAGAGTTCGAGTACAAGGAAAGCAATATAAAATATTACCCTTATTCATGCTGGGCAACTGGAAAGACTATTAAAGACGGTAGAGGATTAGAGAATTTAATTAACCAATTAAAATAATAACTTATGAAGATTAAAATAGATATAAAATCAATATTTGGAAATGTTCTATTTTCTTTCGAGAAAGAGAACAACACAATTAAAGATACATTAGAAGAAGCTAATTTTAGAGGCGCTAATTTGGGAAGAGCTAATTTGGTAAGACGCTGATTTGGGAGAAGCTAATTTGGTAAGAGCTAATTTGGAAGACGCTGATTATTCAGAATATACATCTTTCTTGTTATTACAATGCCCAATAGAGGGAAGTTTTATAGGGTGGAAAAAATGCGATGGATATATCGTTAAATTAAAAATATGTGAGGATGCAGATAGAAGTTCCTCAACGTCTCTAAAATGTAGATGTTCAAAAGCGGAGGTATTGGAAATACAAAATTTAGACGGGAGTAGCGCAGGTATAACCGAAATATGTTCCGATTATAATAAAGACTTTATATACAAAGTGGGTGAAACAGTTGAAGTAAAAGACTTTGATAAATGCCGATGGAATGAATGCTCAAATGGGATACATTTTTTTATAGATAGGAATGTGGCTGTAGCTTATATAAAATGACTATGAAGAATTTTTTAGGTGGAATTAAAAAAGCAGAATTAAAAATTATCGCTGCTGGGAAATCCGGCAATCCTGAAGAATTGATTAAGTCCGCGATATCTGTTGCACAATTTTTAGAGGCAAAAGGATTTGATGCTGTAATAAAATTCTCTTATAAACAAACTGAAGACTGGATTAACGAACATAAATTGGGATATGTAACTATAAATTTTGAGAAATATGAATAGAATGAAAATTACTTTCGGGATAATGTCTAATAAATATCAAATAGAAGCATACAATAAGCTTGATGCTTATGCTGCTATGGCGATATTCTTTAAACGCGATTTACCATATGTACTTTTATTTGAGCCTTATGAGATAATAAAAGATAATTGGTTCCGTGATGAAAAAAAATTCCTTGAGCTATTTGGCAAAATAAGTTTAAACGAATATCTAAATGCACATCATGATAAAGTAAAAGAAGCATATTTAACTATAAAAGAGATATGAATTATGAGAACAACTGGAAATATAAATATATATGATGGCTTTAATTTCTGCACGACATTAGAACAGTCAAAACAATTATTAGAACTTGGGCTTAATCCTGAAACTTCGGATATGACATACTTAACGGGTATAAGAGACGGAGAAGAAGAAATATATGGCATTTTGCCATATAAAGAATTAGTACCTGACTGTAGGAAAGGAAATATTTTATATAAAAATGTCCCAGCTTGGACATACTATAAACTATTAACCCTTTTGCCTAAAGAATATATATTATTCTCTCAAAGAAGCATGGGAACTAATATCACCTCAGAAGATATCATATCAGTAAATTTATATGAAGGAGTAGAAGGATTATTAACCATTATTAAAAATGAAGCATTTATCGAGAGAATTAATAAGGAATTTTTAATAAAAGAGAATAATTCACCTTGGATTAGTATTAGTGAACAACTTCCTCCAGAAGGAGAAGAAGTTTTAGTAAGACTCAAAAATTATAATTATAGCCCAAGGATAATGTTTTACAGAAAGAGAGATAAGATATGGGTAGAAGAAGGTGATGTGTATTTTGATTGTTATGTAGATGGAGATGATTTATGGACGCCAATACCTGACTTGGAGGGCTGAATTATGGAATATGACCAAACTCAAATCCTCTCAATGAGAGGGACAGATAACAGTAGTATACATCTCAACTTTGTAGATAATGGATTAGCAGTTAGCGTTGTCACCAAAGGGGGATTTCAAGGAGATTTTTACTTTGATGAAATAACATTAAAAATGTTCGCTTATGCCTACAAAATACATTGTGAGAAAATCAGGGAACTAAATGAAAAAGAAAGAAATACCTAAATCGTGCGACTGTAGAAACTGTATGAATGCAGGAGAAGCAAAAGACTTCATGGTGTTTTGCAATGTCTTGAAAATATACCGTTCCGTAGGAATTAGACCGTATTGTGCAAAATTTAAAAATAAATAGACATGGCAGAAATAGAAAATGTAGTCATAATAGATAGATTTGATTATGACGAACTGGTAGAAAAAGCAAGAATGACAGATGAAGAAATTAAAAAACAAGCTGAACGCATTTTTATGGAAGAAAATGGAGTCCTTGTAAGAATTGAGTTTAACGAATATCCCAATTCAAAAAACTTCACAGCTCCTATTGGATTTATCAGAGGTGGAGAAAAAGAAGATATTTATAATGCATTAAATGATATTGAACCAAAAATAAAAGATTGGATGGACGAAAATTTTAGACTATACACAAAAAGATTAAGGGATAAAAATATTACTGAAAAGAATTGCATCGGACTAAGTAAACGGGTGATTAATTTAGAAGAAAGACTCAAACTTTTAAAGATTAAATATACATACTTATTATCTTATGCTGTAATAATATCTATGATAACTATTTTCTTATTATGTAGAATTTAAAAATAAAAGAATATGAAGGAGATAATGTTCAACGACGAATTTGGATTGACTGAAGCAGTCCTGAATGGCAAAAAGACTATGACAAGACGTCTTTGTAAGTATGACATACCAAATGAAAATTATGAAATTGTATTTCCAGTTTTTGAGCCAGAAGAGTATGATGACGACGGTAATATAACATCTAAATTAGACAGAGCGTTCGGATGGAGAGATAAGGAAGGCAATTTCACTGGGTGGAACATCCCTAAATACCGAATTGGTGAAGTTGTCGCTATAGCTCAGAGTTACAAGGATGCAAACGTTCGTTATGTTCCAGAAGAATACGAAGAACTTGGATGTTATTATAATTTCCCTGCTGACCAAACAAAAGGATGGAATAACAAAATGTTTGTAAGAGCTGACCTAATGCCACACCAAATACAAATTACTGATATTAGTATTCAAAAGTTGCGTGATATATCAGATGAAGATGTTATAAAAGAGGGTTTTAGTCTTGAGCCTATAAATGATAACAATGGTTCTTATGCCTTTCATCATGAATATATGTTGACATATTTAGATAAAAGGGGATTATCAAAGCAAATTAAAGATAGGTCAGCAAAAGAAGCTTATTCCCTTTTAATTGATAAGATATACCCTAATTTACTTTGGGAAAATCCCTATGTATTTATTTATGAATTCAAACTAATAAAATAACATGAGAACGATTAAATTTAGAGGCAAAGACGTAAATACTGGTGAATGGCTATACTGGCAATTTGGAGATGGTAACGGAGATACATTCTATAACAAAGTAATACCAGAAACAGTATGCCAATTCGTAATGAGACATAAAGGAAATGATATTTACGAACATGACTTAATAAGATATTTTGGATTCTTGTGTGAAGTGGTATTTGAGGAGAGAATAGGTGCTTTTTGCTTATTATATCTCAGAAGTCGGATTTTAGGTATAATTCCTTTAGGTGAAGAATTTCGCTTATCTAGTTATGAATTAGAAGGAAATATTTTTGATAACTTATAATTGTATGAAAAAGTATATTGAACTACATTATTATTTTAATGATTACAGATGTTCAGCAAATAAAATTTTCCCTGTACTAATATGCGTAGATAGTATAAAACTTGTATTACATTCTGAAACTGGAAGTATTGTATCGATTGATAATGGCGAGTCGATGAATGTAGTAGAGACGATAGAAGAAATTAAAAATATGTTGGATATTAAAATATAAGAAAATGATACAGACAAGAATAAATCACGCGGACATCTCTTGGGAAGAATTCCCTATTTTAGCGTTTAATCCAGAATTAAATGTTATTATTATAGCCTTAGAAAATGGTGATTATTTAAAGGGAACTGTAGTCAATTCTGATAACCCAGAACATCCAATTGGGAAATACTCCGAATATTGGGAAAAATCCCAATTTTGCCCTTTTGAAGATGAAGTAATATTAAAAAACAAAAGCAAATAATGATATGATTAAGGAACAAATAAAAAAGATTAACCTTACTTGGGAAGATTACCCGCTTTTAATGTGGAGCCCAAAATTAGGTATTATGATTATAGCTTTAGATAATGGTGATTATCTAAAAGGAGCTATATGTTATACAGAAACTGATAATTTTGTAGTTGGTATATATAGTGAAAAATGGGATAAAAGCGAGTTCACTCCTTTTTTAGGAGAAATGACATTAAAAAATGACTTATAATGAAAAAGGTATTTTATTTCTTCTTCTTAGGGCGCAAACATAGATTATTTGCTAAAAATAGATATATTGCTCATCAGGCAAGAGCCATGTATTGCATTAAAGAATTCTCGGAGTATGAAAATATAACTGAGGAAGAATATTTTTCAGGAGATAAAACGTTAACTAACCTTTTTAAGACAGAAGAAAGATTTAAAAAATACAAGGAGAAAAATTATTTTGAAATATTATGTAGTTATAACACGATAGAGCAATTATGAAAAAGATACTCGGAGCGCACAACGCAAACACATATCTGGAACCACGCAAATGGTGGATGAAGTTGATTAACTTTACGTCAAAATGCCAGAAGTTGACAATAAATGACCAGTTCAAACATGGAGTAAGATACTTTGACTTCAGAATAAGATATGATAAAAAATTAGGTATGTTTATAAATTGTCATGGATTGGTAGAATATTATGAATCGCTAAGTATTACTGTTTATAATTTAACCTATCTTGCAGCAAAAATAGCACCAGAACCAATTTATATTAGGTTTGTGTATGATGATACATTTAATAATCATATAAATGATTACAATTTTACCGATTTATTTATAAAACATATATTACCTATTTTCCGCCATGACGGAAATGTTATTTGGGAACTTATAAAAAAATCTTCGTGGAAACGTATAGATTCCACCAATAGACCTCAACCTGCAATAGTGGACTGTTTCAAAAACTACAGAGGCTATAAGTGGATTCCTTTCCCGCAAAGGTATATATCTAAACATAAAGAACATTATCAAGAAATCATAGATAATACAAAGGTCGAAAATGATACAATATTTCTATGTGACAGAGTAGATTTATTTAAAATAAAATAATATGACAACAAGTAAAAGAACATGGCAAAGATTCGAGGCAGCAGTAGCAGCCATTTTTGGGACTAAAAGAGTCCCCCTTTCAGGTAGCAATTCAGGGCATAATACTCACTCCGATTCTATGCATCCTGATATTTACATAGAATGCAAACTACGTGAATCGTTTTCGATATGGAGATTATTCGATGATACTTCTAAAAAAGCTAAGAAAGAGGGGAAAATACCTCTTGTAGCTATAAAGGAAAAAAACAAAAAGGGATGTTTATTTATTATAAGTCCTGATAACTTAAAAGAGTTAGCGGATTTATACAACTCGGATAAACAAGAAAATGAACGAGAAATATACGTTGAATTATAAAATTTAATATATTTGTGTATGGAAATGATTGTTATTGAAATAGATTTGAGCCAAATACCCTCGGATAAAATAAAAAATTTCCTGCGGAAAAATGGGAATGAAGCCAATGTTGTTAAGCTATGTGCATGTAAACGTAAACAGCCAGACCCTTACGGAAGTGACATTACAGTTTACATAAATCAAAATGCAGAAGAAAGATTGTCAAATCAACCTAAAATATTCTGCGGTAAAGGAGTTGAAATAAAAACAAATAAAACAGAGACACAACAAAACAATAATAGTCGAAATAATAATAATGATGATTGTCCTTTTTAAAATATAAATCATGGAAACAGAGGAAATTCTAAATATTATACAAGCGTCATTAAAAATATGCGCTGAGAATATTAAAGCCCGTCACTGGACTATGGTAGGGCACGACTTTATGACTTATCATCCGTATTTTGACGAAATAAACGAAAAACTAATAGATTTTGTAGATGAAATTGCGGAAAGCACTGTAGTAACCGGAGGGATACCGCCCTATAATTTTGAACAATATTTAAAATTTTCCTTTATAGAGCCTATTAAATTTATTCCTTCTCTTGAAATGATGCTAAAGGATACTATATCAGAATTACAAAAGATATATGATTATATAAATGATAACTTCAACCAATTTGACGATACAACGGCAGATTTAATGGTTAAAATAACAAGAAAAATAAGAGACAAATACCTATTCTTCTTAATTCAATCTACCAGACTTAGTTTTAGTTAAACATATAATTCTTTTTATTATTCATATTTTTTGCAATTGATTCCCGTTTGTTTGTGAAAATAGACGGGATTTTTTATATATTTGTACATATCATTAAGTACAGCATTTCGGAAAACAGAAAAATTGGCAAATGAGGCTCCCCAAATTGTGAAATTCGGGGAGTTTTTATATATTTGCATAGTGTTTAATATTCGTATGTATCTACAACGGTTTGTGAAAATAGTTGTCACCACTTAATTTTTTCATATTAAATGATAATGTAGAAAAGGCTACAACGAAAGTTGCAGCCTTTTTTTAATAGCATGAGAATATTTCTATCCTCTATACTACCAACACACTAAAATGTTAGAAAATTCCATTGTGCACCAAAACCGAAATATGGAGAAAATTTATTACAAGAAATGGCGTAACCATACCCTGCCTGCAATCCTAAGCTGAAGTGGCTTTTCTTTTTTTTAATATGCGTTTCAGTTTTTGTTATGGTTAAATACTTGACTGGAGAATAAACCTCTATCTTTTTAGCCTTTACCTTATATCCGGTCATACATATTGAATATGTAGAATCTTCAAAACAGTATTCGGATATCGGTATTTCTACTTCTGCCGGCTTAGAAAGTTCAGGAACATACAACGTGTCCCTGATAGTCTCCTTTATTTTGATGTATTTTGGAATCAAAAGCGTGTCAATGATAGTATCTACCCTCGTTATCACGAAAGTGTCTGTATGAGCCTCTATTTGGGGCGTATTGGCATGTTTGCCTATGACATAGCCACAAGCAAAGGACAGAAAGAGCGAGAGAACCAATAACACCCCAAATTTTCTCATTTCTTAAAATATAATTCAGATTCTGCCTTCCTTCTCCTTACAAGTCCTGAAAGCACTTCTTTCCCTGCATATATCCATTTCTTGAACTCATTAGCGATAGTAGGGTCATTCGGATTTAATTTCACTTTACGCAAAAGTGTAGAATCCGAAAAGTTCTTCACCCCGACATTATAAGTAAAAGAGACTAATGCGTCAAACTGGTTTTGTGTCAATTCCACATCCATAGTTGAGCCTGATACTATATCTACAGCATTAGAAATATCATCTAAAAGAAATTCCGTTGCCTTATCCTCTGTTATTACATCGCCTTCTTTTACATTATATGTATGCCCGTACCCGATAGTCCATACTCCGGCTGGACACTTATATGCAACCAGTCTTAACCCCTCAAATTCCTTTATAAGGTTAAGCCCCTTTTCCCCTATTTGATTCAGATGCTTCATGTGTTTCAAATTCTTTAAAATATGGTATTTTCTTTACTATCTCAAAGCTTACTATATAATGTATAAAAGATATTGCCCTATTATGCGGAAGCAATGATTTTATGTTAGTCAGTATGTTCAATGAATAAAAATACGTGACGATTGCTACAATTGCCGATATGCACTGTAACGCCATTTCTTTGTTATGGAATTTATTACCTATAAAATAAACGCTCCCTACTAAAAGATAAAACACTAACATCTCACATAAGCAGAAGTAAAACTTTTTGCATTTAAACGTTTTCTGTTTTACAATGATATCTTCTATCAATCCTATTATAAAGTTTATCAAGAATATATAAGCGATAATTATAACATAATCATATATAGGGGCTATGTAGCTTATTACTACAGCAAATAAACTCCCTAAAAATCCCTGAAATCCTCCCGCCTGATTCTCCATAATATTATTTCATTAAAAATACAATCACATTAAATATAACATTATAAGGTTTTGATATACTATCTGCAAAAATTGTAACAGAATTAGCCCCATAATTATATTGAACTTTAGGAAATATTTGGGTATTACTATCATTTAAATTATATGCGCTTACTATTACTGATTGTATTTTTGCTCCAGTAAAATTTAAAGACATTTGTGGATTATTTAAGCCTCCAAATGTCCCGCCATTAGGAATATTTGGCGTTTCAAATAATGTTTTATTATTTATCGCATCATCAGTTTTCTCTAATTGGGATGAATTTGCGTATATTGCATATTCGCCTAAGAAATAAGGAGTCAGGTTAAGTTTATCATCAGTAACGGCCAGTGCAGCAATTTTCGAGGAGTCTATGCTATAATCTATAATTTTTTCATTTGATACTGAACCGGATTGTAGTGCGTCATTAGATATTGAGCCTAATCCAATGTTCCGTTCTGTTACTTGATAATCCCCTATTTTAGCCGAGGTGACGGCTCCGTCAGCTATATCTGGAGTCGAAATAGTACCGTCAGCTATCTTTTCGGAGGTGACGGCTCCGTCAGCTATATCTGGAGTCGAAATAGTACCGTCAGCTATCTTTTCGGAGGTGACGGCTCCGTCAGCTATCTTTAGGGTTCCTACAGCCCCATTTGCTATGTCTGATGACCCTATACTTGACGGTAATACCAGATTCGCCCGCCAATCGTATGTGTGATAGAATGAATACCCGTCCATACCTACAGCCCATGTTAAGTCGATTGTAGCCACTTCGGATATTCCTGTAGGTTGAGTATTGCTAAATAATGCTCTTTTTATAGCTGTATATTCTTGCCCTGTTTCTGACGAACGTTGTTCTACATCGCTTAACCATACATATACAGTCGCTCTATTTTGTTCTGTAACAGTAAATGTTTTATTGCAGGTCGCAATTATTATAGTCCCTGTAGCTAATGACGGTAGAGATGAAGAGGTTTTAAATATAAGCTGGGTAGTCCCAGAAGTAAAAGTAGCCGAATCCATCTCATTAGACATACTAATATCAATGAATTTGTAATTACTTGCCCCTAAAAATATCCCTAATGCGCTTTGCCAGTTATCAAATGCGCTTACTAAGTCATTTATATAAACAAGATTGCCATCATCGTTTATATATGATAATATTGTGTCTTTGAGCATATTGTACTGATTTTAGTTTATATTTTATCCCCCATATTATTAATGAATCTACAGTTTGAGTAAATTCTGAAAATGTATCTTTATTTTCTTCTAAATAAGACGGGTAATTTATAATTACTCCTGTTGTCAAAGATGAAGTATATAAATATGACTTTCCCCCAGTCGTATAGTCTTTATCGCTCCAATATACTTTTTCGCCAGCTTCATAATCTGAAGGATATAGATATACTTTATTTGAAGTGACATTTATAGCCTCTATATGCCTCCCGTCAGGGTCGTATAGGTCATTAAGAATATCTATTACTTGTTGCTTCCCATATTGGCAGGCAGCGATTTTATATGCCCGTTGCCTTTTTGTATTATATTCGTTCCATAGTAAGATAAAAGGATATAACAAACATAACAACAGCTTATAGAAGTTGTTCAACCTGTATTCATTATTTACCATATAATTAGGTCTGTTTATCTGGTAAATAAGTTTAGGTATATTTATTTCTCTAAACGGGAACATAGCTAATATTTAAATCCTCCGCAAAATTAAAATATCCTGATACTAATTTTATCCTTCCATTTTCCGCATTATATGTCAGTGAACCATTTGTAGAAACAACGTCAGGGATATATGCTGCTTCAACTCCTGATACTTCTTGGAAGGATTTTTCTAAATCGTTTATGAACAATGGAGCGCCTAACACTATATTCTGTTGTATAGTCGTTTTCATGGATTCTATATCATTTTTCACCTGTGCAAGAGAATTGCCGGCACTGTAATACACTGTCATGCCTTCAGGGAATGTTAATATATCCGGTTCTCGGCTCTGTATGAATAGATTGAATCCCAATGGTATAAAATTTTCGTAGTAATCTTTGAATGCCGTAAGCTGGTCTGAAC
>UMLR01001071.1_pt1 | contig 34035 bp, 27 predicted proteins | sample 1966741 | NCBI WGS metagenome assembly UMLR01 (sample SAMEA4836207, study PRJEB28245) | human gut metagenome | biome: gut microbiome; material: fecal sample | place: Denmark | collected 2008 | reverse complement strand
TGCTCTTCCGGTGAAGCACGCATAGTTGCAAATATGCTCTTCGTCGTCACCCAACCCATACGGACCGCCAACAAAGGTTAAGGGGAAATGTCCAAATTCTTCCCAAGCATCACGCGTAAACAATATAGCGCCGATACTATAGCGAATAGGGCAGATGGAGTACGAAAATCCTTCACGTTCCTCAGAGAAACGTTCGGCCAAAGCATCTATATCACGCAGAACAGGACTAGATTCGCCCCACATATATTGGGCGACTTTCGGCTCATCGATAACCTGGCGATTATGATGCAGGCCATCCGAATACTTCATATCAGTCAAACCTGTCGAACGAAAATCATCCAACAACCCAAGCTTGTCGAGAAGGCGCAAATGCCCATAGCAACTCACGTTAATTAGAGGGGAAACAAATGCCGGCTTGTAAAGAGAATCACCCTCGAGCCTTTGATAGGTTGACATCAAAACCTCAAAGAAGCCTTTGGTAAGAAATATGTCTTCGTCGAGCTTGTAAATCCATTTTGCATTTGGGTGACATTCTATTGCGATATTCTGCACAACCGAAAGATGATTTACGCTCGTAGAGAGATACGACCAGTTGTTTTTCGCAGCAAGATCCTTGAGCTCATCATTAACGAGCCCGCTTGTCATTATGCAAACGTCAACATCATCCGGAACAAAGGCGGCAAGTCGACCGAAGACGTCTTCCCACAATGTCGGCTTATAGCCCGCTAAAACCATGCATAGCTTCTCGCTGCCCTTGCTACGGTCAATGAAATCATGGGTTCCGGACTCAACCTCATCGACACGCTTACGCTGCTTGGAAAGCCTTCGCGCCTCAAATAAATCGCCAAACGCAGCATTTTTGTTCAGAGCGGCGTAAACTCTTTCCTTAAACGTCATTAATCCTCCGACCGATATGTTGAAGAGCCGCATACGGGCTTCAAAGTTGCGCTAATAAGATTAAGTTTGGTCTTAACTATCCTAATACAGAATTTTGTACAATCGGCAGTCACCCTCTGAAAGAACAACCTTCAAGCTAGGGTTGTCGTCCTTAAGCGCATTCATGCCACGCCAATTATCTGGGTCGTACGATCCGTAGTAACAACGGTCATACAAAGGTTCACCGCCATAATCAAGATTAAGGATATATTTAACCCCACTTCGGTAGAGAATCTCTTTCACCTCGGGGTTTTCGTTTATCTCATTCAGCTTTTCACAAAGCACCTGCTCATCAGGGTTGATGCTCTTACGTCTATCCCCGAGCGAACGCTTATAAACCAAATTGATATCGTAAAGAGGATAAGCGAAAACGCTCCCGTCATCAGCGTTATTGTAGACAAGATCTTCACCAATAATATCCTTTGCCTTGGAGCAGAAAGCCTTCTCGTCCTCATCAAACAAATTCGGCCTATCGTATGAATTTGAGAACGTTGCACACCATCTATAATCGCCAAAGCCCGTTGTAACGCCAGCAAGCCCAGGAATCGAATAATTGCCAACAAAAGAGAAGAAAACAGCAGCAGCGGCAAACGCCCCAACACAAAGCAACGTTGGAACCCGCTCGAAGCGCAATGCCTCAAACCCCATCTTTAATAAAGACCCAATAGCATATGCGCCAATCGCAGCTAGGGGCATAGCCATAAGACATGCACTTGCTCCTAATCTATAGGGGTCCGTATACCAGAAGCCTGCCACTAGGCCTTTGAGGGTCCCATCCGACGAAGCCCCTACAATATATATGGCGCAAGCAAAAACAAATGAGCACGACAGCCACGCATAGCGTCTCCATTCCTTTATGGAATACAGAACACCGGCCAAAACAATCACCGGAAGAACAAAACTGCACGCCGGCAAACGGAAAGAAAGGGAGAGGCAGTTTATTATTGCCTGGCTCGACGATGCAGTAGAAGCCCATCTGAAATGAGTCACTCCATACAAGAAAGGCGAACCGTAAAGTAAGACCCAAACCGCGAGAAACACCGCTATGGCTCCACCAAGAACCAAAGCTCTCTTAAGGTTGCTCTTGAAGCGGTCCGTATATACAAAAATTCTATAGAGGGTAAACGGAACAACAAAGACAGCCATAGTGAATACCGCATTCGGATGAGCTAAAGACATCGCCACGAATCCACAAATCAGTAAAACAATATACGGCAAAGCCGATTTCAACCGAAATTGCTCTTCGGATACCAGATTAACGAATGCTATGAACAGAGCAGCACAAGCGGGAACAAGGGAAAAACCCAAGGTGTTTGGGAACAACGGACCAGAAACCGACAACAATGTACCCCAGGGGAAGGAGCTGAAGGCAAACGACAAAACCACGCCAGCAACTTGAGCCCATTTCTTATCGGGAAACAAAACGGAGAAAAGAAGCAAGCTCGAGAAAGGAAACACGATAAACAAAGTCGTAAAATTGACCACATTTGCAGCAATGCAAGGATCGCCGCCCGCAATGCCGCAAACAAATGCAGCCAACGCATGCCATACCGCCGGGTAGAAACCGCCCCCAAATGGGGCAATTTGATTTTCTCCCATACCAGAATAAACAGACACCCCAAGAGAAGACCAATTGCCACTTTCAACAAATGAACGTATCAAGGAAAGGTGAAAAGAATTGTCCGAGTCCTGAGCAAAAGAAGATGGTCCATCTAGAGGAATTGCATAGTTATAAATCGCGATAGCGAAGGAAAAAGCAAGGGCGAATACGACAACTTTAGAAGCCGGAAGATCTGGCACCGTAAAAGCAAAGCCGAACCTGCTGCGGGCGATAGCGCCAATAATAGCCACAGCTATCGCAATGGAGAGTAATTCAACCATGATGAATCCAGGGCTCGTAAAGAGCCCTAATGCGCTATTTAGAATGGAGACGGTAGCCAGCAGAAAGACAGCGCACAATGGCGCACTCAGCAAAGAAAAAAGGCGATCCCTGGATATCCCATACGCGAATAAAAAACCCGGACATAGCAATAAAGTCACCAAGCAAATGGACAAGCAGAAAAATGAAAGCCACATATATTATTTCCGTTCTCCTATGCGGGGGGGGGCAACTCGCAACTGCGATATTTACTTCAAGCCCCCCAATAATCTCAAAGTCAATTCGAATCAAATACTGTTCGTACGCGCAAACCATTAAACCATGATGGTCGCGTCGCTCGAACAATGCCTATACTGGGATGCCAGCAAATGGCTCAGGCTGCTGCTTGTCCGCATTCAGCCACATGACAAGCAATTAAATGTAGTGCAAATAACGACTCGTGCATGCTTATATGCCCAAACACGCGCGAGAACACTAGAGGAGCCGCTGTTCACGTCCAGTTTCCTCATCGCCTTCATCCCTTTTCAGGAGATCATTGGAGTATCTCTCAAATTTTTCAATAGCCAGAAGCTGAGTAAGCTCTTTTATTTTTGTATCCATTTGGGAGACCTTCATATTTAAACTGAAGCACAGAATAAGAAGAACGAAAATAAAAAAGAGGAATACAAAATTGACCGTCGAATAGACTCCTGCAAGCTCAGCAAGAAAGTCAAAGATTCCAGGAAAAACGCTTAGAACAAATAGAACCCCTGAAAAAAGGATCCATGCCATCGAGTCCTCAAGCCTTATTTTCGAGCTCCTGACCTTCCTCATAACAAATAAAAGAGTCATAAGGGAAACAAGAACCAAAACGACACGCAGCGTTAAAGTCATTTAGCAACCACCACCAAGGCGCTTGCGAAATAGCTGGATAAAGAAGATAGAGATGGTCATGCGCGTCATGTAAACTACGGATCTCCATGGATTAAGATAACTTTCCCCAGCATACCTATCAGCCATTTTTACGGGAACCTCAATAACTTTCGCATCGGCGCGTTTTATCAAATAAGAAACTGTGTCGGGTTCCGGCCCGCAATTGAGGCCATTTGCCATATACGCAATCATCCTCGAATTAAAGGCCCTCATTCCCGAGGTCGGGTCTTTTATTACTTTGCCTGTCGTGATTCTTATCGCCCAGCTAATCAAATTACTGCCAAGCATACGCATCGAATGAGGTTTCTTCATATCTACGAATCTTGAACCAATCACGATGTCAGCATCAGAAACAGCTTTAACCATTGAGTCTATGTACTCGGGCAGATGCTGACCATCAGCATCAAATTGAATTGCGCAATCATAGCCATGTCTATATGCGTATTTCATTCCTGATTGAAATGCCCCAGCAAGGCCAAGATTGGTCGGTAGATCGAGAAAAGGATACCCATTGTCTCTGCAGACTTGAGCGGTACCGTCTTTTGAACCATCGTTAACGACAAGGAAATCAACCTGAGGGCTTTTTTTGATCACGGAATCGACTGTTTTCTTCAGCGATTCTTCCTCGTTATATGCCGGAATAATAAGAAGTATTTTCAAGATAGCCCACTCATTGACAACATTCCACGTGTATTAATGTTGTAAAGTATACCGCACCTTTATTAACGGTGATCTATTTCGCCGTCGAAGGAGCAGCACCAATCGCGCTCACGCGCTCTACTCAAGTCGCTCCCACAAGCGATTATTGATGCTAGTTAATGCTTTACGATACCCAACCCGTTGACAACCATAGATCAAACCTCTTTTGCGACCTAGCAAATAGAAGCACGTACCATTCTTATCAATTTAACAAAATACGACGGAGACAAAAGAGGGGCACTAGCAATATCTTTCACTGCAGGGAAATTGAAGCCCTGGCGCAATGACGCCAACCCTGAATTAAATCGACGATTCGCTTCCGAATAATGTCTGTCCTTATCCTCGTCGTACATCGAATTAAGAAAATGATTCAATTCGTCAATTTCAGCCTGTTCCCCTCGAGAGTAAAGCTTCGTAAGATACTTTTGCGTTAGATATTGCTTATACATATTCGAGCGAGAGATGCTATTCGGACTCATCCTATAATCGACAAGCTCGTCAGGCACGTTGCCAATTTTGAAACCACGTAAAACCGCTCTTATCAAAAAATCATAATCTTCCGCAAAAGATACCTCTCTATACCCTTCTCTAAACACAACAGACCTACCAAACCATGAGGGATGCGGAACACAGTTGTTGTAGCGCAAGGCACTACCAATAGAACGAGGTTGTGTCGGAATATTCGTTACCCGATACAGAAAATCCGAATCTTCGTCAACTACGTCAAGATACGAGCCAACCAAATCTAGGTTATTATCCCGCAGATACGAAAGCTGTTTTTCGATCCTTGTTTTTTTCGATATATCATCAGAATCCATACGGCAATAGTACTCACCTCTCGCATGGCGAATAGCCTTATTCAAAGACGAAGCCAGCCCAAGATTGCGCTCGTTAAAAATGGGCACAATTCGATTATCACCAATAGAATAGCTGCGAACTATCTGCTGCGCCTCACGGTTTCGAGGGTCATCCACAACAAGTACTATCTCAAGATTGTCGTATGTTTGATTTAGTATAGATTCAATTGCTAGTTTAAGATAATTATCTGGCTCTCTATAACAACACATAAGAACGGAAACAAGCGGTTCTTTATCACTCAAGCTATCTCCAAACAACCAAGTCACGGACAGACAATGAAACAAGTCAAGAAGAACGTAATTCTCCATATCGCCTATATCAGTAACGACTATACGTCAGGTGTTTCAACCGTAGTACCCCAATTGTTAAATTGGCAAAGCAAGACTCCCTCGCTGAGGGTTGCACTGCTAAATCTGACCGAGTATACGCCTAGCAACGCCACCTTCCCTGTTTTTTTTAGCAATAGACTGTCCAATCTGCCTGTTCCCTTTAACAAACCGGACCTTGTCGTATTCCATGAAATATACCGAGCACGGTTTCTTCCTTTTTTCGTCGAGTTAAAGAAAAGTGATGTAAATTACATCATTACGCCGCATGGATCCTTGAATGCTACAGCGCAAAAACAACATCACTTCGCAAAAAACATCCTTAATATTGCCTTTTTCAATAAATTTGTCAGACAAGCACAAGTTGTTCATTTCCTCTCAGAGCGTGAAATGAACCAATCGAATAAATTTGCGACAATGGGGAAGCGCATTATCCCAAATGGCGTTCCTATGCCAGTAAGGCTAGGCGCCAACGCCCCTCAAAAAAGGGACATTGTCTTCATCGGCCGTCTTGACATATATGTAAAGGGGCTTGACCTACTAGTTGAAGCGGCGGCTCAAGTCGCCGACGACCTCAAAAAGCGCAAGGTTGCCATCAATATTTATGGGCCCGACTGCAAGGGGTCAATGCAGGAATTGCAAAGCCAAATCGATAAAAAAGGCTTGTCAGAGCTATGCAAACTATGTGGCCCCGTTGACGCAACGAGTAAAGGCCGGGTTCTCTCAGATGCACTTTGCTATATTCAATTGTCCCGAACGGAGGGATTCCCAACATCGATCATCGAGGCGTTATCTTATGGCCTACCAATCATTGTTAGCGAAGGAACCACTTGGAAAGATCTCGCTGAAGTATACGGCGTTGGCTTTGGAGTCTCAGATGACGTCGGAGAAATCGGGAAAAAAATAATCGCAATAGTCGACAATCCCCCACTCAGGCAATCAATGGCAAAAAACGCAACAGAGATCGTAAAGAAACACTTTCAGTGGTCAGCCATCGCAGAAAAATATGAGAATTTTTACTCAGAGGTAATCTCACACAAGGCAAGCGGCTAAAAAGGTCAGTGCAAGCCAACTCGACGAAACGCCGCTGACCCCCGTCCTGACAACGGCAAGGTCCAAAGGGGATATACGCATATCGCGTTACTCAAAAAGCATTTATGCAGCTGCGCAGACCCCACCTATCGGGCTACGCGACACCTAGCCCCAAAAAGTTTTGGCGCATTACCTGCATACGAGACTCCCCGCGATCGCATAGAACATAGACGGTCAGCTGTAATCCCTGCCTCAAATTACCGCAGCACAATAAGACATTTTATTGCAGCATAAGTGGCAATACTATATGATCCCCCTTTTCCTCAAGGGACGGATCAAGTGACTCAACGCGGCAAAACAAGCTCGCGGCAAACGATCTGCAGAACCGCGCATTACGTTGAAGTATTCTTTTTCGGATGAAGACTTATTGATGAAAGCCATATGCCGCGAATATTCTACAGGGTGATCTGAGCCACTCGGCCCATTGCTCACTTTCACGTTTCCCGAGCGAACGCTATCAAGCAGAAACTCAAGCGAATACCCACAGTCCCCTTCCGCGAGGAACAGGCTGTCTGTATCGCCAATGCTTCCCATGATTCCCATAGGTCGTCCATCGGCGCTATATTTGATGGTTGGAACACCATGCTCGGCAAGCGCACGTGCGGCGCCAGCACTCGCAATTGCCGCATCCCATGTTTTTATTAGTTTTTCAGGGACCGGATTCAGCGTCCCCAGCATGGAGTAGCTTATGTTTCTGCATCGCTTCAGGGAGTTCACTATGTACGAAGCTCTTTTGGGGTCCTTAGTATCCCCCACAATGCATATAAAAATGCTCAAATTTTTATTCTGCAAAGCATATTCGACAATTGAATCAATCATCTTAGGAACATAGTCCTTATCAAGGCGCCCCAGACTTCCCAATTTTAAATCGCACAGCTCCGCTCCCCGAACTCGGCTATCGTCAAATTCGACATTTGCCACACAGTCCGAAGCGCCAAATGCGCTCAAGATTTCAGCGGATGCAATATGGCTCGTGTCTTTGCTTCCGTCCATTGCTTCTTCTAGCCCTTTTCTTTGGATGCACGTTAACTCACGTCTGGCAAGCTTGAATTCATAAAAGCTAATATCTCTTTTTGATGGCTTTTCATATCTTTCATTTATTAGATAAACAATATGTTTTGCTTTTGTTTTGCTTGCAATTAATTCACCCCATTTCGCTGCAGTAGGGAAATGGGATTCGATCACGCAAGAGCCAAATTGGCTAATATAGTCAACAACCTTTTGACAGACCCTCTCGCACCTTTTTCTCCTATAGGAAGCAGGGTCATATTCGAGCTCATAGAACGAAAACTCCGTATCACCAATGATAGGTCGGCTCATGTCGTTCCAAAAATAGTCATCAATAGTAAGCGAAGAAACCGCCCAACCGTCTTCCCTTAATTGCTTTGACTTTGCTGCTACATACAGGATTGAACCGCCCATGGTCCTTAACGTTGGCGTAATAAAAAGGTACAACTTAGACAATTTGCCACCTTAGTTAACTATACTATTTAGGTATGATTTAGATTTAGCCTATCATAGTTTAAAATATTGGCAAAATTGCCCTTCTTGCTCTAGATGATAAGGCTAAATTCGATGTTATTTTCAGTTGTTATCCCTGCCTACAACGCTCGAGATTCAATCAAACGCACAATAGAATCTCTTGAAAAACAATCCTGCAAAGATTTTGAAGTAGTTTTCGTCGATGACGGCTCCTCAGACGACACACTTGCAGTCATATCGAGCCTTCGATCCGCTCTCAAAGAAACCACTGTTATACATCAGCAAAACGCTGGCGTATTCCAAGCAAGAAGAACCGGTGCCTCTATCTGCAAGGGGGACTATATCCTCTTTCTTGATGCAGACGACCAACTGCGGCAAGATGCGCTTCTCCTACTCGCGGAAGCAATGCAATCCAGCCACGCAGATATTATTTCTTTCTGCTACACGAGAAACCAAGACTTCTCAAAAGATAAATTTATCGCCGCACCATTATCAAACGGGTTATACGATGACACCAAAATGGAACTTGTCAAGCACCAGCTCTGTCGGGGACACCTTAATTCTATCTGGTCAAATGCCATACGCAAAACGCTATTCCGATCAACCCCTGAGTACACCAAACCCCATCGCATTAGCTTCGGTGAAGATCTGCTTCAGATGATAGATTTGATTAATGCATGCAATTCCTTTTATCAACTAGATGACGCATTGTATTACTACTGCGATTCGAATCAGTCTGCTCAAACTTCGTCCTTCAGCATAACGCAGCTTCCAGACATAGATTACGTAACCACCCATCTGATTGAATACGCATCGACCTGGGGAAGAAGCTTCCAATTAGAGGCATGCTGTAGCAGAATTGAGCAGTTTTTATACCTCGCACAAATCAATGAACTTTCAGACACCAATCCTGCGGAAAAGAAAAGTAACTATCATAAGCTCCACCAATTCATGAGCGAACACGGCGTATTTAAAAATGCCCCCCTACGAATGCTGAGAATCGATAATCTCTTTGTATTCATCGCTCTAAAAGTTAAATTCTGGCGCCTTTCTTCTACAGTAATCAGAATGAGAGAAGCCGTAAAGCGCTTCCTTGCATAACATCCTATAAATACGAAAGTCCAGTGAACTCGGTGGAACAAAACAAGCTAAACGAATTAAAAAGCAAGGTGTTTTCATCTTTTTTTTGGAACCTTCTCGAAAAGGGAGGTAGTCAAGCCATAGCGCTTATCGTCCAGATTGTATTGGCTCGACTTCTTGCGCCATCCGATTTTGGAATGATGGCAATTATGGTCGTCTTCATAAATGTCGGCAATGTGCTTGTCCAGTCTGGCTTAAATACGGCAATCGTCCAAAAAGAACAGCTAGAAACCAATGACATGAGCACGGCTTTTTGGATGAGCTTTGCTATTGCGGCCGCTCTATACATCCTCCTTTTTTTCGCTTCGCCGTTAATTGCAGAATTCTATTCCATTCCATCATTGGTTGCCCCACTAAGGGTCCTCTGCTTGGTATTTATTACGAATTCCCTTTACTCAATTCAGGTTGCATTAATAACACGCGAGTTTCAATTTAAAAAAATATTCAAGGCCACCATCACCGCAATTACTATCTCTGGAGCTAGCGGCATAGCTATAAGCGCATTAGGCGGCGGAATATGGGGGCTCGTATTTCAGCAATTACTCTATAGCATTATCTCGGCCATCATGATTACGCTTCAGACCAAATGGCTTCCCCGCCTTTCCTTCCGAACAAAAAGTGCAAGAGAGCTATACGGTTTCGGATGGAAACTCCTTGTATCGGGGGTGATAGACACTATTTATGATTCAGCCTCAGATCTTATCGTCGGAAAGCAATTTTCGGTAGCTCAGCTAGGTTTCTTCAATCAGGGAAAAAAGTACCCACAGGCTCTTGGAGCTACTCTTGATGCGACCATTCAACCCATAATGCTCTCAACCGTATCGCGAGTTCAGTCGAGCATCGAAGATGCTAAGGGCATAGTTCGCAGAGCGCTCAAATCCGCCTCTTTTGTCATTATGCCGACAATGATATACGCGGCAATTGCTGCGCCGTCGCTTATATCCCTATTATTAGGGGACCAGTGGTTACCGGCGGTGCCATATTTCCAGGCATTCTGCATCATTTACGCTTTTCTGCCCATCCATTCCACCAATCTGCAAGCAATCAACGCGCTGGGCAGATCAGACTGGTTTCTTAAACTTGAAATAATCAAAAAGAGCTACGGGCTACTGGTGCTGCTTTTCACGGCATTTGTCATCAAAGACATCGATGCCATTTGCATTGGGCTTATCGCAACCAATATCATCTCCACATTTGTTAACGCATACCCAAACCGCAAGCTGCTCCATTATCCATACAAGGAGCAATTATTAGATTTGTTACCGATTATTTTCTGCACAAGCATGTCAGCATTTGCTGGAACAGTTGCCCCGATCGCATTCTTTCCGGAAGCCCATCCACTATTTTGCGCAATACTTCAATTTCTCATCATGGGCGGAGCCTTTATTCTGCTTTCCTGCCTTTTCAAGGTTGATACGCTCCAATTCATGCGAGATGAGCTAGGGCGTATAAAAAAATCAAAATCGAACTAATGGACTTTTGGATCGATAACCCTAGCCCTTCTTTTGACGCAATTTTGGTAGGACATCGCTCAAAGGCAAAAGACGCATCATCTAACCCCAAGAACGATTAGCACATCCACCAAGGCCAAACGCCCAAAAAGATCAAAGCCGGGCTTTGCTTGGCAGCTCTTATTTATTGTCCGTGAGCCCTGTACTTTGCCTCGGTCTCTCCCTTCGCCGAACGCCACCACGCTTCATTGTCACGGTACCACTCAATGGTTTGACGTAAACCCTCGGCAAAGTCGTTGTGGCTCGGCTTCCATCCCAGCTCACGCTGAATCTTGGTTGAGTCAATTGCGTATCGGCGGTCGTGCCCAGGACGATCGCGAACCCAATCAAAGTCATCGGGTTCCTTGCCCATTAGCTCAAGAATCATTCGTAGCACCGTGATATTGTTTTTCTCACCATCGGCACCAATAAGATAGGTCTCACCCAAGCAACCTTTGGTCAAGATAGACCAAACTGCGGAACTGTGATCATCGGTATGGATCCAATCGCGAACGTTCTCCCCTCTGCCATATAACTTTGGACGTTCGCCATCAATAATGTTAGTAATCTGGCGAGGGATGAACTTTTCCACGTGCTGGTATGGGCCATAGTTGTTCGAACAGTTGGAAATAGTGGTTCTAAGGCCGTATGTGCGCGTCCAAGCGCGCACGAGCATATCAGAACTGGCCTTCGTGCTTGAATATGGACTGGAAGGGCGGTATGGCGTCTCTTCAGTGAACTTAGCGGGGTCGTCGATTGCTAAATCTCCGTAGACTTCATCGGTGCTCACATGATGATAGCGAATGCCGTACTTCCTCACAGCCTCAAGCAAACAAAATGTGCCCTCGACATTCGTATGAAGGAATGGCTGCGGATCGACGATAGAGTTGTCATTGTGCGATTCAGCAGCGTAATGAACAATGGCATCGTGGCCAGGTACGAGATCATCTAGCAGACCCACATCGCAAATATCGCCCACAACAAGCTCTACACGATCGGAAGGAAGTCCCGCAATGTTCTCTGGATTCCCTGCATAGGTTAGCTTGTCAAGAACCGTCACATGCACGTCGGGGTGGTTTTTCACCACGTATCGCACGAAGTTGCTCCCAATAAAGCCGCAACCACCAGTCACGATGATGTTCTTGGGTGTAAAAGCGTCTGTCACGCCTATCCCCTTTCTGCCTCATCGACAATCGACAACAAATATCTGCCGTAATCGGTCTTCTTGAGCGACTCGCCCAAACCACGTAGCTCGCTGCGGGCGATAAAACCGCGACGGAAGGCGATCTCTTCAAGGCAGGCGATGTAGTAGCCTTGCCTACTCTGAACGGCCTCCACGTATTCCGCAGCTTTCAAAAGCCCTTGCGGTGTCCCCGTGTCCAACCATGCCATACCGCGCCCCATCAACTCAACCGAGAGCTGCTCACGCTCCAAATAAGCGTTGTTCACGCTTGTGATCTCGAGCTCGCCGCGCGCGCTGGGCTTAACGCCAGCGGCAATATCGGAAACCTGACCGTCGTAGAAGTACAAGCCAGGCACTGCGTAGTTGCTCCTAGGACATTCCGGCTTCTCCTCAATACCTACAACTCGCCGATCCTCGTCAAACTCCACTACGCCGAACGCCCTAGCATCCTGCACGGGGTAGCCGAACACCACAGCACCGCCCTCAGTCTCGACCTTTTCCTTTGCGCGAACAAGCACACGTGTGAGGTCCTGCCCGTGAAACATATTGTCACCCAATACCAATGCGCAGGGTTCACCTGCCAGGAAATCGCGCCCAATAGTAAACGCCTCGGCAAGGCCGCGCGGCTCCGCCTGTTCGGCGTATTCTAACCGCATACCGAGCTCTGCACCTGTGCCAAGAAGTTCTCGGAATGCCAATAGATCACGCGGCGTCGAAATGATAAGCACTTCACGAATGCCCGCTAGCATTAGCACACTCAGAGGATAGTACACCAGAGGCTTATCATAGATTGGCAGCAGCTGTTTGTTCACTGCCTTGGTTATGGGGTGCAAACGGGTTCCCGAACCACCTGCAAGTATTATGCCCTTCATCTCATCGTCCTTTCACGCTCAACGCTCTTGCGCAGGCACCCATTCATCTCTAAGTGCTGGCTTGATAGGAATCCCTTCGTAAAGATCGTCTTTTCAAACGATAGTCCCCTGCGCAAACCTTAGACATATTCAGCCGGTTGGCGTCTTTCGCACTTAAGCTTTCCCGTTAAAATGACCATCGATGAAACTGGGGCGAGATTTCCTATCAAAGTAAATAAAATAATTAGTACCGAGGATTCCGTTATGCGAGAGAGCCTCGACGCCATCGGTTACTTTATGCCTTTCGTAGCACCAAGGCTCATCTGCGCAGCAGTCAAAAATGGATTTCAGCCAACGCGTCTGAGCGACAACAAAGCAGATGCCAGCGTAGTTTTTCGCAAATGAATCAGGATCAGGCAGCGCCAAATCACCCATCGCACAGCGGATGATTGCCGTAATGTAGGGATATCCAGTGCTTAATTCCGTTAACGGATACGATATCCCGTCGCCACCTGGACGGGCATTGAATTCCACAAGGTACACCTCGTCGTCAACAATCTTGACCTCAGTATGACAGGGACCACTCAGCACGCCAATTGCGATAACCGCCCGAGAAACAACGTCTTCCACCTTGCGGCGAATGTCAAAAGGCAAAGAAGCAGGTTGATGATGCCCGAGTTCAACGCAGTGAGGCGCGCCTGAGCTCCATTTTTCCGTAACCTGAACAATACATGCCATTCCATCGACCGAGATGCTCTCCACCGAGCACTCCATTCCCTCCGGAATGAACGATTCGGCAATGATTTCCGATGTTCTTTTTTTTTCTTTCTCTGCATACGCGACCGCTTCTTTGAGGTCATTCTGGTTGCAGACGACCGTGACACCGCGCTTCCCGCCTTCGCTGGTGGGCTTGATAACAACAGGGTATTCAAGACCATCTGAAAAGCTGGAAATATCACCATCGTAAAGACGGTACTGCGGCTGCAGAAGTCCTTCTACGTCTTTAGAAGCTTCCCTGTTCCTGTATTTGTTGGTGATCCCACGCGCGACTTCCGGAGCTATCCCCGGAGTACCCAATCCATCAGCCACATAGGCGCAGGGGTAGACCGTGAGTTCCGTGGTCGCAACTACGCCATCTATGCCAATCTCGCGACAGATAGAAAGTATCTCATCGACTTCGGTAACAGAAATTTCATGAAACACATCGACGGAATCGCGAGCAATTGCGCCTTTCCCCCAAGCAAAACAATGACTTTCCACCCCAAGCTCTTTGCATCTGTCAGCATAGATTTTGGCCAAATGCCCCGCACCGATAATCGCAAGTTTTTTCGTCATAGAAGGCTCCTAAGCACGTCTACCAGATAGTTCAAGTCATCGCGTCCATAACGCTGATCAACGGGCAGGGGAAGGATATTGCTCGAATAGCCAATAGAAGCAGATCCCGCACCTGAATCGCGGGATACGTTTGGCCAAAGCTCTGGGATATAAACCCCCTCCACCGCCGCATCCTGGCGCACTCCTTCAGGATCCATAACCATATATGGATACATGAACGGAACAGCCGGCGCTTCAAGGGCCAGAAGATTGGACGGACCAAGAGCCTCCTCTAGGAACGACCAATTATCCCGACGGCGCGCCCTTGCATCCCCGTATTCAATAGCGCGTAATAGATTCTCTGTAATCGCAGACATTCCCGCCATCGGCTCGTCGGCAAAACGCACATTATTAATCTTGGAGTCCGTAAAAAATTCTCCAGCGGAACGCTCGAAGCGTCCGAGTAGAAAACCCATCTTATCGAAGCTTTCTGAGCGCGGCAGTGCACGAGCGAGCTTTGCGCCATCCTTAGTGTGCAGGAAAGCGCCATCCGCAACGCCAAACCATTTACGGCAGGTATAAAGAGTATCGGCGTCTAGCCAAGGCTCACGGTAGTATCCCTGGGATTCATCGATAATTAGACGCCCGCCTGAAGCAACAAGAGCCTCGTCAACATCGCCCTGCGTCAGCTGGCCGTAGTAGTCAACAAGGTAGAGCCACTCCTCCTCTGCTATCTGAAAGTCAAGCACAGCTCTAAAGCTTTCGCCAATATGGTATGTTTTCACCTCGACTCCAGCCTTGCAGCACAGGTTTGGAACCGATGAACACAAGAAGTCAGGCAGCCACAGGGTGCATATGTTCCTCAGCTCGATTAAATACTCCAGGCACGCTCTGCCGCAGTTCAAGGCAATATCGCCCTCATGCAGCATCGGGCCACGAAAGCATTCCAGTTCCAGGTAGCCACCAATCTCACGCCGCCCGATCATGAGGCCTCCACAACGGGATGAATTTCACTAGAAATACCACCAAGTATATAATCCATCTCTGCTTTGTCAGCGAAACGGAGAAACTCAATGCCAAGTGCCTTGTTCGCACCATCGAACGCCTCGACGGAATCGCCAGGTTCTTTGTAGATAACCTCACGATATACATGCTGGCAAATGGCATCCGATTTCTCAATTTCGCAGAAAGCGCCATCGATACCCGAGTGCAGTACGTAAGTAGCGAAGGCACCATCGCACTCAGAGGAATCCCATGCAATATTTCCAGGATGCTCACCCATCGCGCATAAAACGTTCGCCGCCACAAGATCGCAGCCGCTAGCATCCGAGAGCTGTACAGGAATCATGTTCCCACCCGCACGGCTACCAAGCTCCAACACGTAGGGAACTCCTTCCTCGTCAACTATCACTTCAACATTTAGCTCACCGAAGCGTATCCCCAAGGCAGATACAAGTCCCTGCAAGACATCCTTCACAGCAGCGTCTGCTCCGGCAGGAAGCCCAGAGGGGATTATTTTCCCAACGGGGACGAGCCCACCCAAGTTTTCGTCGCGCAAGCATGACATCAATCCCCAGAATTCGACCTTTCCATCGAACACGAAAATATCACCACCAACAATGTGCGGAAAACCCTTGCGAATGTACTCCTCGCAGATAAGTACGCCGTTGCGAGAAAACTCACCAGCATAGGCGATAGCAGCGCCAAGATCCGTCAGGTCGTCCAAGACGGACACGCCCTTGGAACCGGATGAATCGGTTGGCTTAACAACAAGAGGGAAACTAAAACCGTCAACGAGGCTGGCAATTTCCTCAGGAGCAGCAGCTACAGAAAAAGACACTGCCTGAGGACAAGGAAACCCTGCTTGTTTGAGGAATTCACGAAACAAATGCTTCTCGGACATCGTTTCAATGGCCTTAAGAGGATTTGAGGGAAGCCCCATTACCTCGGCTACATACCCCGCAGTCGGAGACGCGGGGTCGCTTGAGTAAGCAAGTACGCCGAAAACGTTTTCCTTGCGAGCAACCTCAAGCATCTTTTCGCGGTCGGTCGTGCTCTCTTGATAGAAAACGTCAGCAACGAACTGACCGGGGTTATCAGGCAGGTAGTCGCACAACACTGTACGAAAACCTAGCTCCTTCGCCCTTCTGATAGCCACTACCTGCTGACGGGAACCACCCAGCATCAAGATAGATTTACCACTATTGTTCATCGTGCACTTCCCAACACAACATTGCAGATTTGGTCAACATCCTCGAGCGCCAGGTCGGCATACATGGGCAGAGTCAACACCTGCGATGCCGCCTTCTTAGCAACGGGCGTACGGTCAGATGTGTACGCACTGCGATAGCACTCGAAATCAGAAACCAGCGGGTAAAAATACTTTCGAGCACCCACGTCAGCGGCGTCGAGCGCATCAAACACGTCGTCGCGCGTGGCACCAAAAACCTCAGGATCAAATAAAACGGGCAGATATGCGTAGTTGGCCTTCACACCTGCAACAGGACGAAACACCCTCACGCCAGGGACGCCATCCAAACGCTCCCAATAACGCTCAGCGACAATGCGACGCTTAGCGATCTCGTCATCCAGGTGACGCAGATTGCACACTCCCATTGCTGCGCAGAATTCATTCATCTTGGCGTTGCCGCCAACATGTACCACATCTTCAGGACCGACGATTCCAAAGTTCTTCCAATGATTCAAAGCGTCATAAAGAGCAGAATCACGAAAACACACACAACCGCCCTCGATAGTATTAAACACCTTAGTGGCATGAAAGCTGAACATTGCCGCATCACCGAAGGCGGCGGCGGAAACGCCCTCGCGTTCAACGCTAAAAGCATGGGCGGCATCGTAAATCACTTTGAGACCATGACGGTCGGCAACTTCTTGGATGGCATCCACGTCGCAAAGGTTGCCATACACGTGCACCGGCACAATAGCGCAAGTGCGCGGGGTGACCAAACGTTCTACCGACTCTGGGTCGAGCGTCAAATCGCTGGGGCGAATGTCAGCGAACACAGGCGTAAGCCCCTTGCGCACAATTGCATGCGTGGTTGAAGCAAACGTGAATGGCGTAGTAATAACCTCACCGTGAGAGGGAAGCTCCATAGCCTCAAGAACGCACTCAAGTGCATTATGCCCATTTGTGAACAGCACCAGATTAGCAACACCCAGTTTTTCTTTGAGCGCAGCCTCCAGCTTCTTGTGCTCAACGCCCATGTTGGTAATCCAGTGGCTCTGCCACAAAGACGATATCTCTTCGCAGTACTCCTCAAAGGGTGGCATCGACGAACGAGTCACCAAGATCCTATCTGACATATGCAATCTTTCCTTCAAGCACCATCACAAATCGCATATCCGCAAATAACGATATTTCGGATTTATCCATACAGACGGATTCTTTATCGAGCATAACGGCATTCTCGGCATTAGTTTCTAGCAGCGTGCTTCCCAACCAACCGAGAACTTCGGCGATAAAGCCCGCCACTACTGTAGACAGCCGTTTCAGCTCGTCGATACAATCCTATCCATCCAGCAATACCAAGCATAATAAAGAAAGGCGCATATAAGTATAAATACCTCGCGCGACACTCGAATATCATCAAGAATATCGCCAAGGCGACCAATGCGAGATAAGCCGCCAGCTCCCCTCTCTCGGTTTTCTTTCGCAAAAACCCCAGAGCCATACCGCAAAGAAGCATCAGCCACGTCACCTGACTCACGCCTTGAAATACTTTCGCATTCGCTGTTCCATCATCAGAAGAAGAGAAGCAGCCAATTCCATAATAATCAGAGAAATATCCACCATCGCCGTGCAAAGTTACCCAGAAGCTCCCTTCCCAAGCCCACGCAAGAGTTCCATCTGCAAAATTGCATAACGTCTTTTCCAGCGACAGCTTAGCCAAGCCTAGCGGACCCATTTCGGCTACTCGGTTCTTCCACTCTTGAATGTTCATTGCCTGCCGGCTTGCCCTATCGGGACACAGCTGCGACGCAATAACATCGTCTTCATAATAAACACCTTTTGTTTGAGTATTTGCGCCCATCATCAAGAAATGGGTCATCGAATAGGCTTTTTCAGGATCCAAATCAGGCCCTAGACCCTTAACGACAACAGAAGCTCCAAAAGCCAACGCAAGCCCAAGAATAAATGGCAACAAGGCGCCAAACACAGCATCACATACCGCACTTAGTCTTCCTCTTGTAGCATCCCTGCGAAAAGCAACAAGGCACAATTCAATAAGCAGCAATGCGCACAAGACGAAAATTGCCGTTGGCTTTATTGAATAACCTACAAACGAAAAAAAGGCTATCAATGCCCATTTAATTTTCCTTTTGCCCAGACAGCAATAGCAAAACAGAACAATGGAAGGACAAAGGATGCCATAGGAGTCCGAATAAGGCACCAAGATCCACGGAGAAAGACCTACAAAATAACAAGAGACAGCAAACGTCAAGTACCCAACCACATATCCAAACATGGATCTAGCGGCATGCGAAGAAAACCACACTGCCAGAGTGACAAAAACGCACCCACCGAGTACAAGGCTGAGATAGCTAGATTGGAGCCCAAGCAATGATCCTGCTTTGGCGACGATGCGAAACAAACCATACAGAAATGCTTGGTTAGGGTACTGGGAAAGATAGGTAAATAATGTATCAGGGGCATCCACCTTTGCCATTATGCGTACATCCCAATCGGTTTCAAACCACGTCGAACGCACAATAAAGCATTGGACAAACAGCAAGACGATCGAGCATAGCGATATCAACAAAGTAAAGGTTGATTTTTTCGCGAGTAGCTCTCTGACACTAGAGCATCTTCCTCGCAATAAGAAGGCAATAGCAAATGCAACCGCAACTACAGCTAGCCCAATGGCAAAAAAAAGCCACTGCCTATCTGCCGTATACGGCTGCTTGCAGGCATAATCAACTGGCTCCGAAAGAAGCAGCACCACAAGAAGGATGATTCCAAAAAAAGCAACAGCGATATTTCTTATCAGCTTGAATGGCCCCGTCTCTTTTGGTGCTCGACCTAAAACTCGCGTCGTCACGCTATTCCTTCCAAGTGCGATCGGCCACAATAAAGCGCGGCCTATGCTTTGACTCAAGGTACAACTTGCCGATGTACTCACCAATTACGCCAAGGGCAAGTAGCTGCAATCCACCAAGAAGGCAAATAATGCAAACCAAGCTTGACCAACCCGCAACCGTCGCGCCCATGCTAGCGGAAACAACCGCCCAAACAACACCAACAAGGCCAACAAGACTGAACACAATACCAATCGCTGCTATAAGATGAATTGGCTTAACAGATAGGCTGGTTATTCCGTCAAAAGCCAGATGGATCATCTTGCTTAGAGGGTAATGGCTTTCACCTGCTATGCGCTCTTCCCTGCTATACTCCACGATACTGCTAGGGTAGCCAACCAAGGGCACCATGCCACGAAGGAACAAGTTAACTTCATTGAATTGAGCCAAGCCATCGAGAGCCCGTGCGCTCATCAAACGATAATCGGCATGATTGAATACGGCCTCTACGCCCATGAGATTCAACACTTTATAAAACCCTTCGGCAGTAAATCGCTTAAACGCGGTATCCGTGTCACGCGAGCTACGCACGCCATACACCACGTCAAAACCATCGTTGAATTTCAGGACCATATCGCGGATCTTTGAAATATCATCTTGCCCATCGCAGTCAATAGACACCGAAATATCGCATTTACTGCGACATTCCATCAATCCGGCAAGTAGTGCATTCTGATGTCCACGATTTCTGCTGAGGGAAACGCCCTCGAAAATTGGCTCTCTTGCCAATTCCTGAATTATCTTCCAGGTTTTATCGCTCGATCCGTCGTTGATAAACAGGATCCTGCTCCCTTTAGCAACAAGACCATCACTTATCAGGCTTGCAACAGTCTCCTTGAACATAGGAGCCGTTATAGGAAGTACATCTTCTTCGTTATAGCAGGGAATCACGAGCCAAAGCGTGGGCAAACTATCAGCCAAAGCTGATTTTTCTTCCATCAAAAAGCACCCTAACCAATAATCAATGCCAATGCCTATCACGGGAAACCAAGCGAATCCCGAAAGCCATTTTTGCAACAACCATCAAAATCGCTCAGGTCCGACAACCGAGCCTGAACACTAATTTATTAATTATAGATAACCACAGTTGTACCAGCGTAGATATTGTTATAAATCCACTGTGCACTCGGATACGACATCCTTAAGCATCCATGGGAAAGGCTGTTGCCGAGCTCCGCGTCAGAATTCAAAATGGTGTGGAAGAAATAACCGTTCCAAATTTGCGTACACCATTTCGCACGGCTGTCGGTGCTCAATGACATCCTCTTACCACCAGTTGTTCTGTAGTATCCGGTTATTGTTGGAGTGCTAGGAGCACCGGTCACGCAGCTCCACCAATATTGAAGAGTCCAGTTGTTGGTAGACCCACGAAATACACCAACCCGATGGGTAGAACGGTCAACACCAATAAGCCACTGAGTACCGCTTCCATATCCCCAGATTCTATTTTGCATTGCCTGCCTGTCAGAAGGCATCGGCGGTGTATAGACAGTCTGCTCCAAGCAGAAGCGCTGGTTTGCCGCGCCAGTCTTTTTTTCAACACAAACACTCGTGCCGTCAGAGGGCGCAGAAGATCCAACCGCAAGCACAACATCTCTGTTTTGAGCGGACTCGAAAACAAAACCGCCTTCCTTGTCATAAACAACATACCATTTCTGGTTCAGCCCATTGTGCCAGGAGTACTGGACAACCCGTGCACCGTCGATCACCGTTCCCCCACTAACATCCAGCACCTTGCCATTAGCAGCATTGCTGATGCGATACGTACCATCTCCGTTGCCGCTTAGATTCCATTTTTGGTTTCCGCCATTGTTTGAAGTCCATGTGGTAACAGTTGCCCCATCCTGCGTTGAAGCGTTATTCAGATCTATGACCTGTCCATAGCTCGCGCCGGAGTGAAATACGTACGTTGCTGTCTTCACTAATTCAGTTGACTCGAAAACAAACTTTTGAGCAGAGGAGTTGTTCCTCTCATAAACCTGGACGTTCGTCCCGTTCGAGCTGGCACCGCCTTCAACATCGAGAATCTTTCCTGTAGCGACGTTTTGAAGGACAACTGCTCCAGCATCGATATCAACCGGCGTCCACATCTGCTCCCCGGATCCATCGCTGAAAGAAGATTGAACCACATTGCTTCCCGATACAGACAGGTATTTACCCGAGCAGAGAGATTCAAACGTATAAGCATTCTCCATCCCGGAAACAAGCTTGACTTTCCATTTCTGGTTCAAATTCGAATTGGAACTGTAAATAAGAGCATTTGCGCCATCAGCCCTTGACGCATTATCGATATCGACTACTTTACCTCGATCTTTTCCGTATGCAATTTTAAATACTCCCTCTTTAAGAAGGTCGGTCCTCTTGGTCAAGCAAAAAGAAGTATTCTCGCCTGCGCCCCCATCCCTGCCAGAGAGGGCAACGTCCGAACCAACTTCGGCAGAACCAAGCATCAGACCATTAGCCGCACATACAAACGAGTACGAGCCGTCCTGGTTCTTCGTAATTTTCCATTTTTGACTCATCGAATCTGAAATGGTTTTTTGTTGAGCAGGTACACCCGGAATAACGCTACCGTCCTTAAGCTCAAGAGCCTTTCCTGAAGATGCAGATACCAACCTGTAGAAGCCATTTTGGTATTCCAGCTTGAAGAGCTGATTGAGGTTCGAATTCTTGTTGTAGAGAAGAGATTTAGCTCCATTGTCGGAGGAGGCATTGAAAATATCAACGCATAAAGAAGGATCGGCGACAGGCGAAATCTCATACCATCCTTCAAACCCAAAATCTTCCGATTCGGATACCGGGGCGATATCGGTCGAGACCAGGCTGAAGCGCTGGTTGGCGCCGCCGTTGTAGCGGTACATCTCGGCCTTGGTGCAGTTGGAGGCGCCGCCCCCGGCCAGGTCGATGCAGTAGGACGGGTCGATGGCCGAGCGGATGCTCAGGCCGGAGCCCTCACGCTGCACGATCCACCTCTGGTTGAGCGCCCCGGTCGAGTCGTACTGGAGGACCGCCGCGCCGTTGGATACGTTGCGGTTGTCGTTGTCGAGGACCTTGCCCGACCCGACGCAGGTCACCTTGTAGAACCCGGTGTCGTCGTCCCTCTCGAAGCGGAATATCTGGTTGTCGGCCATGTGGGACTCGTACACCTCGAGGCGGGCGCAGTTCGCGGTGGAGGCCCCAGCAATGTCGAACACCTGCATGGGGTCGACCTGAGAGGACACGACGTACTCCCCGTCGGACACCACGCGCTCGAGCGCGGCGGGCTCGAGGGAGAACACCTGGCCCTGCCCGTCGGCGACGGTCGAGGCGAAAGCGTTCGACCCGGGGCCGGCGGAGGCGCCGAGGGTCAGCGCCAGCCCGTTGGCCTTGCAGACCAGACGGTAGCCGCCCTCGCAGCGCTGGACCGCCCAGCGCTGGTTGTCCGAGGCGTAGTCGGACCATTGGAGGATGTTCGTGCCGGGCACTATGTTGCCGTGGTCGACGTCGAGGACCTTCCCGCTGTTGAGGTTGCGCACCTCGTAGAAGCCGTCTTCCTTCATGGTGAAGCGGAACTTCTGCGAGGCCAGGCCACCCGAGGCAGTCGCCTGCACGTTGCCGCCGTCGCCGGTCGCGGAGCCGGATACGCCAAGGGCGACCGAGCCGTCGGAGCCCAGCGACACCGAGTAGACCCCGTCGTCGACCGTGCGGCCGCCCTCGACCTCGGGCGCGGCAGTCGAGACCAGGCTGAAGCGCTGGTTGGCGCCGCCATTCACCTTATACAGAGAAACGCTCGCTCCTTCGTAAAATGAGCCACCAGTCGCATCAAGACAATAGCCGGTATTAATTGCAGGCTTAAAAACAAGCGCACCGCCACTCTCGACAATCTGCCATAGCAGTGTCTTGTCATCTACCGAATACTCCTTCTGAACAACAGCTTGGCTGTATCGCCCATTTGAGCCGACCAAGCCCAAATAGCGAGCGCTCTGCATGCTTTTGATTCTTACGTACCCACTACCACTATCACGCTCAAGCGCAAACTTTTGCTCTTCGCCCATAGTTGAGGAGCAGATTTTCAGCGAAGTTTCAGATGCCGAGCCATTAGAGCCAACCTGGAGAACGCCCATTCCGTCCAGCTCCGATTTAAACAAATACTGTCCATCCGAAACCGAATTCGGTGCTTTATTAATTGAGACAAAATTATCTTCTATTGGATAGATATTGGACCGAATGTAACGAAGGCAGTCAGCTTTTTCGCTCTTGTACCGATTCTGCCAACCGGTCCAGTAGATGGATTGTTTGGGATAGCGCTTCGCAACGTTATTAACAACATAGTCGCAAAGGGTGGTTACAAAAGCTTCGTCCGACATAGAGTCATTGATGCCGGAATTCTTGAAGAACCAATTCGCACCATAATAATTACCATTATAGATATACGAGGCGCCACCGCCTGCGCCAAACAGGTTAACCATGCCCCAGCAAAGGCCCTTAATGCAATCGGGGCGGTTGTCCAAGTTGATTCCAAATGCCTTAAGGCACCCACGAGCACCTAACGACCCGTTGTAGGAATCAATGTATGCCCAGCCATTCTGCAGATTTGAAAACTCGGTGGGGTTCGCCTTGTATGCAGCATGCCACGCGGTATTGAGATCGTTACCCAGTTGGGTGAATGCGCCGTTGGAGCGGGTTGCGCCCGTCACATCCCACCCGTAGCGATCGCCAATGACCTTTAAAGCACTATAAGTTGAAGGGTTGTAGTTATACGCAGCTTTCAGGAAGCTACCCAGGCCATACCTGTTGTCGAATTGGAAATAGCCCATGGCATGATAACCATCGCCCGAGCTAAGGCCTTGGTCGTAATTGCAGCTGCTCTCATATTTGCAGAAGTACAGCATCTCAGAGCTGAAGCTCATTGGCTGAAGGTTAGAGCCGTTAGCGTATGCTTCAATTTCGTTAGTGTCAGGCGGGTAAACATCCGTGACGTCGGAAGGATCATCAAGGCCATCAGCCCAAATTGCCAGCTTGCCATCACTATAATCAGGAGCAGACAATTCCTGCTCGTCCGCGAAATCACCATCGACACCAAACCCAACATCTTCCCCGCCAGAGACAGAATCATTGGAATCCATTCCGCCCTCGGAATCGCTTGGATCCGGCTTTGAGGCAACCCCGCCATCCGCGAATTCGGACTCATTGGAAGTCGATGCATCAGAGCTGGACTTGGTTGAATCCGAGTTCGAATCCAAAGAGTCCGCAAATGCCGAATAAGGAAGAAGACCCATAACTAGAGTGAAGGAGAAGAATGCACTTAGCAGCTTTTTTCCGACAGCCATACGAATTACCTTTCGTTAAACGCACGTTTTAATCATCATACAGAAGATTCACAAAACGCCGGACACACAACATCGAACGAAACATTATTTAAGCTAATCGTACGGATACGGAGCGATCGCAAGTACGAGAAGCAGAACGAGAGCAGCGGTCCCTACGAACCCAGAAGCCCCAAACCGTAATGAAGAGGCGCATCAGCTAATCGGCGGGAGCATTCCCGCCGAAAGCAGACAAAACAAATAGCGGAATCAAACCGTGGTCGAAAGTTGGCACCTACTTCTCGTTGGCCCCGAGCCTTTCTTTGACTTCTGTGGTGGATATACCTTGAGTACGGTCAAGGTACACAACATCGCATAAATCTCTTAAGCCCTCGAACCGGGCGTCCCCAGCCCAATCGCTGCCCATGCAAACCGTATCAACATGGTATTCGGCAACATCAAAGCGCTTCTGAGCCCAATCGTTTTCAGGGATGACCAAATCAACGTAGCGAATTGCCTCAAGCATTTCTTTACGCGTCTCATAAGGGTAAAAGCTTTTCTTGCCTTTGACCGCATTAAATTCATCAGTAGACAGGGCAACGATAAGATAATCGCCCAACTGCGAAGCGCGCTGCAGCAAACGAATATGGCCGTAGTGCAAGAGGTCAAACGTGCCATATGTCAAAACGCGTTTAAGTCCAGGTTTGCGCTGGTCCAATTCACCAACCGGCTCTATCGTTACCATTGCTTCACGTGTATTTTGATTACCCATCTCGCCAATCCCCTCTGCTTCACTCCACTAATCAGACGCTTTGACAAGCAGCTCCTTGTCAAGATCGTTGAATCTGGACCTATCGCCCACGAAACGCAATTTCTTTTTGTTGCCACCGACGTAAGTGATGCCATGAGCAACGCTATCGAGGTTCTGCGGGTCTTCCAGCAAAACAAGAGATCCATTCTTCGCCGCAAAGGGACCAACCGCAAGTGCGTCTTCTGGATGCCAAATGGAAACAACGAGAAACGAGTCGGCATCAACGCTTCGCTCGATCCAGTTATTAATCAGCTCATTCGCATCATACTGGTCCTTGCCCGCAAAACGATGAACAGCCGTAGAACTGCCGACAATTGGAGCAATGCCCGCATCGGGGAACGATTTGAAGCCGCCGATGATAAGCGCCTCTTCTTTCTGCGACGCAACCTCGCACGCCTTCGACGAAATCGGCTCTTCAGCAAGCTTAACCAGAACGGGGCACTTTTTCGAATACAGATAAGGGGAAAGAGATGCCAAATCGCCCAAACAGCCATCGTAGGTTAAGGCGATACTTGCATTCCAAAGAGCATTCGCTTCGCCGTATTCGTAAATCTCCCAGGACAAGCTACAAGCATCTTTGCCTTCAATCGCAGTAATTGCAGCCAATGGCAAGGCTGCCTTTACCTCCTTGCGAACAACATCCATATCAACGGTTCCACCGTCCAGGACATAAACGGTCTGAGGGTTGAGCCTGATCAGCTCCTGCGCAGTGATATCAGGCACGCTTTCGTTCTGCATAAGGAGGATCGGCGCGTCCAATGCCCCCGCAAGGCCATTCGCAATCAGCGGCACCATTTCGTGCTCGCCCGATGCGAGAATTACAGCCTTTGCGCCATCGGGGTAGCAACGGCTTGAAAGCTTCGCCGCAATACCGTAGCGCGTGTCCGCTTCGATAGATTCGATGCCACTCATGTCGGGCTTTCTGGGATCCTGCAAGGTTTCGAACACAATCTGCTCCGATTCCTTGCTACCCACATGGCCGCCCAGCACGCGATACGTCTGGCACACTTCCTTTGCCGTGCCCGCCATGCGCAGATGACCCTTTTCGATCCATACCGCCTTGTTGCACAAGCGCTCGATCTGGTCGTTGTTATGCGAAACGATAAGCACCGTCACACCATGTTCCTTGATCAGCCTCGTAATGCGGTCTTCGCACTTCTTCTGGAACATGAAGTCGCCCACGGAAAGCACTTCGTCTACGATCAGAATCTCGGGCACGATAACCGTAGCAATTGCAAAGGCAATGCGCGCCACCATGCCGGAAGAATAGTTCTTCATGGGCATGTCCAGGAACTTTTCCACCTCGGCAAATTCAACGATGTCGTCAAAGTTTTCCTCAATGAACTGCTTCGAGTAGCCCAAAAGCGCGCCATTCAGGTAGATGTTTTCCCGTGCGGTAAGCTCCATGTCGAAACCAGCGCCCAGTTCGATGAGCGGAGCAATGTTGCCATTAACCGTGCACGACCCTTTGCTGGGCTCCAATACGCCGGCAATAATCTTCAAGATGGTAGATTTACCCGAGCCGTTAGTGCCCAGAATGCCAAACACGTCGCCCTGCTTCACTTCGAAGGAAACATCGTCAAGTGCGCGAAATTCCTTGAAGCGCAGCTCGCGCTTCAAGGCGGCAATCGCGTATTCCTTGATGCTGTTCAGCTGCTCGCTTGCCATGTTGAAGATCATGGACACATGGTCCACTTTGATCATGGTTTTCTTCGACGAGTCGTCAGCGAGCTCAGATTCGATTTCCAGAACACTGGTGTTCACGTTTTCGGGCATAGTTGTTCCTTAAACGTAGAGAATGAACTTCTTTTCGGCCTTCTTGAAAATGAGCAGGCCGATGGCAAATGCAGCCACCGCCATGCCCAGGCACAGCAGGTTTTCCTGAAGACCGGGCACCGTACCGCTCAGAATAAGGTCACGGAAGTAAGTTACGTAGTGGTACATGGGGTTATATTGCATAAGCGGCGCCGCCCAATCGGGCAAGATTTCTACGGGGTAGAAAAGCGGCGTGGCGTACGTCCATGCGGTGATAACGACGCCCCACAGGTGGCACACGTCGCGGAAGAACACCGAAAGGGCGGAAAGCGCCATACCCACGCCCGCGCTGAACAACACCACGTACAGGAGCAGCAACGGCAGGGCAAGCAAGCTAACGTGCGGCATAACCTGGAAGAAGATCATTACCGCAGCTACAGCAATGAGCGAAATGCAGAAGTTCACCAACTGGAACAGCACTTTTTCCAACGGGAAGATAAGCTTTTCGATGCGAATCTTCTTGATAAGCGAAGAAGATTCGATGATTGAGTTCATGGCGCCTGAAGTGGAATCGGCCATGAGGGCAAACATAACGTTGCCCAGGATTACATACAGCGGGTAGTTTTCAATGCTGAACTTGAAGAACGTGCTGAACACAACGGAAAGCACGATCATCATGAGCAAAGGGTTCAGAACCGACCACAAAACGCCCAGGGCGCTGCGGCGGTACTTAAGCTTGAAGTCCCTGGATACAAGGGACGTTATGGTGAACCAATTCCTTCTGGCATTAGCGCTTGAGAGCATATTTGGCATTAATGCAGTTCCTTGTCGTTTAGTGGTTGCGAAGGAGATGCCGCCTTTGCGGCCAGATCCCAACGCGACCTAAATAATCACGATGTTTCATTGTAAAGGGTATTGGCGCACGCTTGCCAGCCTGCACGGTTTTTGCGGAAAATGGGGCACGATTCGCAAGGTATGCTCTTAAAACCACTTCTCCGCTCTCACGAAATGCTGGCTCCACTCTTTCAGGGTCTTCTTCGCTTTTCGGCAGTCCTTTTTTATCAGCGATTCCCGCTTGCGGACCGACTCACCGTCCACTCTGTCCTGAATGCCATGGACCAAATGAATAGTCCCCCCTTCTTCGTAAAAAACAAACGAACCTCCATCGGGCCCAATTCGAACATAGGAGGGGTGCCTACTAAGCATCCTGTAAAAGCTTTTTGAGACACCTCCTATGTGCTTTTGAATAGCGCTCAGAAAAGAGGAATAGAGATCCCTTATCTCGTAATTAAATTCTTCAACATAATGCCCAAGGGAAAGCTTAATAGGTCCATCAAGCTCGTCGATCCGATAAGCCCATTCATCCATAGAGGCAATAATCTTAGGCTTTGCGCTAAAATGGGCCGGTTCTCTCAATTGACCCAAATCAAAACATGCATAAAGCCTCTTCCCATTGCTATAGGTTGACACAACCGTCTGCCCATGCTGAACATAGTTTCTTAGTTCGTAGAAAAGATAGTAGGCTTGTTTCTTGTCGTATTTTTCCGATGCTGCCTGTTTATACCTCTGGCATGCAAACGAATCCTTTCCCGTTTCCGCTTTAAGGATCCCTTCCATAGAATCAGCGAGATTCCTTCCTGCAGATATGTAGTTCGCCACATATCCGTTTACCGCAACGCCAACAGAATCACTGGAGGTGCAGGACGCTAACGAACCCACAGAATCATCGTAACCAACACAAAGCCCCTTCTTGTATTGTTGGTAATTCCATTCGAAAAGTTGGTAAAGCTGATACACCTCGATCCAGTCTCTAGTCATATCTTGATAAGCTCGGACGATTGCGATGTCATCACCAGAAACCGCCTCTCCATTCTCGATGGCATCTTTCAATTCGTCTGACACATTTTGATATTTAAGGACCTCTAAGGTGTTCATTTGCTCCCTTCCGCCAATGATCAAGAGGCGACACTGGAATAAATGGAACGGGAAAGGGGATCGACATCCCAATCATGCGCACGTCCGTTTAATCCAGCGATTATTCGCATAAACTCATACGTCGCCTTTCAGCTTCCATAAGGATGTTCAATTTCGACAAGCTAACGGCAATGGTTTTCGGATATCAAGTCAAGCCCATTCGGATCATGGGCCGAGCTATCTATTGGAAATCACCTTCTATAGAGGCGATTAGTTCATCGACATTGGTGTTGGGCAATTCGGTCATTGACCGCTCGCCAAGCTCCCTTCTTATTGAATCTATATTCCTCTTCGCCTCTGACAGGCAAGAAAAAACCCTTTGATTCGATTAAGGGCACGATCGCTAAGCCCTCAAATTCTCGCAGCCCACCATCAACGAACTTCCTACCCCATCTTCTGCAAATTCAACGAGTAGAACCTTTGCCTACCCTTGCGCGTCTCTCTCAAAAACCCTAGCTCTTTAATAAGCTTGCGCTTCCTTGCCATTGTGGGCTCGGACATCTCGGCTGCCGCACACAGCTCTTCAGTAGTTGCACCGTTTTCCGAAAACAGATCCGCTTGAGCAAGAATGAACGCAACTCGCCAAAGACCGGCGTCCTCTTCTTTGGTAGCGATTGCGCGATTTACCGCCCCAACCGCATCAGCCAAATCGCTCTGCTTCGCCTGCAGCGAATCCAGCATGCTTTCCATCGCATCAACCACCAGCCCCGAAAAGGAAATCACAAAAGGCGTTATATCTCCCTTATTCAGCGGATGCTCGCAAATCGAAAACCCCTTGTAATATTTTTCGATACGCTCTTTCACGGAATACGAAAGGCGATACCCGACTATAGGGCTAAAGCTGCGAGAAAGGACATAGCTGCTGATGAACCTGTTAGTTCGCCCATTGCCATCGTAAAACGGATGAATATAGGCGAACAGAAAATGGAACACCGACACCCGTACAAGCGCGGGGATGGCCTCATCAGCAAGGATCATCAATGCCTGATTCATCAGTTCAATGATCTTTGATTCGGGTTCAACGCCCTGGTGTATTGGCTTATGCGAGGCATCCAGAACGCTTACTGGCCCTTTGCGGAAGAACTGACCATCTGGCACATGAGACGGATCATCGGCTCTTACTTCATCGAGAACCAGCTCGTCATACAAAGCACGCACATCAGCGCAAGTAGCGATAGGAATCGTTTTACGCACTCTTAGCGCATGATATTTTTCAACAATGCCTAAAAACCTGCCCGTCTTGTCCTTTTCGGCGAGCATTTCAAGGGCATCGTCGATTTCCCTGCGCGTCGAGTGAACTCCTTCGATTCCGTTAGTAAGCACGATTTCATCAATAAGACATTTGTCCATGTATTGCTCAATGGCCCTCTGCGGCAACATCCCTATGGTGCGGTCAATGTCTCTATCAAGCTCCATCGCCTTGATAATTAGCTCGTAAATCGCGGAGTCCATTACGTAGAATGCTTGATTCCCGCTTATCTGAAAGTTAAGACGCACGACGTCCTTGGAATTAAAGCGCTGCTCGTACACGAGCCTGGCGTCTTTTTCTGAGATATGAAATAGGGTTCTTAGATCCCGATATTTTGACGACATGAGACACCATCCCGAATAGACCAAAAATGTCGGTAATTATTTGGTCTATTGTCGCATATCTTACGAATAGACCAAAAAATCAGCCTATTTTTTGGTCTATTCGAGCGAAAACGAGCGATTGACCAAAATTCTTTCGTCTATTTTTGGTCAATCGAGGGCGACACCGTTCGCGACAAGCAACGGCACCGCGACGCAATATCGCCCCTAAACGACACCTATGCGACACTGTCGCGACAGTTTGGCGACAGTGTCGCATGGGTATCGCACTGGGGATATGGGGGGCAGGTCCCTGGCGAAGCCGGAGTGAAATTGCTACCTTCATTTCACCACGCATGCCATTCTCAAGAGTAAAATTAGCGAAAACCGAACCCCACTATAACGAGCGGAGGCCTGATGACTAGCAGCGTAAGAGGTTTTTTCTCGTATTCCCATCTGGACGACTCCCATGGAAATCTCACCAGACTCAAAAAACGATATATGTACCGAATATCAAATGATCACAGGGACCGAACTCGACCTTTTCTTCGATCGAGAAAGCATAGACTGGGGCGACCTCTGGCAGGACAGTATTACATCAAACCTCGACCAAGCCATGTTTTTCATCCCAATATTGAGTCCCTGCTATTTCAATAGCTCAAGCTGCCAAATGGAAATCCGCCAATACCTCGACAAGACCAAAGAATGGAACGCCGAAGAACTACTTCTCCCCCTTCTTTATATCGATTTCAAAAACGAGTTCTTCAATGTTGATGCCGAGCTGTCAAATGCTGTGCTCGAAAGGCAGTACATCGATATAAGGGCTCTAAGATTCGTCGAGCCAGACTCGGCAGAGTATTTAAAACACATAAACACAATTGCCGAGAAAATCTTCGCTGCAAACATTAAACTAACGGCCAAATCCCAAGACAACGAAAACGCAACTGGGCAAAATCCGAGCAACAACCAATCAACCAACGGATCAAAAGGATTCTTTCTCGACTCTTTTGCAAATCTCGACCCAAAGTTCTCAAGTCTAACCCGCAATACTGAACAAATAGTCGCAAGCATGAACAGTATCACCGAGTGTGTCGAAAGGCGCCTTGTCGACATGAACGCGCTGGATCACGCCGACCCCAAATATCCGAATCTTATGTTCAATGTCGCGCAAGCTCTCGCTTCCGATCTTCGCCCCGTTGCGCAAAAGTACCATTCGGACTCAATAGAGCTGCTGAACGGAGTCAACGATGTTGCCCCCGATGTCAAAACGCTCTTAAGATGGTTTAAGGAGGACAGCGAGAACAAAAGAGATGGCGAAGCTTTCTTCGACCAAATTCGCCAAATCAGCACTGTTTCTTCAAGCGTCAGAAGAAAGCTCTTTGACTTTAAAGACAGCACTCAACCCATAAAAACGGCCTCAAGGGTGCTGTTCGTTCCGTTTTCTTCTATTGAGCACTCAACCGAAATTTGCATCCAGGCTCTTGATGAAGTGGCGTCATGGGGATTTTTGCTGCAATAGATTATCCAACTCTGAAAAGCGCTCACAGCTCAAACTCGACGAATCCTAATGACAGTAGCCCTTCGGCAAGCGCAAAGGCCGATGAACGAGGAGAACAATCACTACAAAGCACTGGAGTTTAATATTTGCTTTCGCACAACATATCGCAAAAGCGCCATACCGCCAGCGCTCCATCAATTTCGGTTCAGCCTTCGAGACGATTGCCGCCAAACAGGATTCCCTCTCCTACGGCGGTCGCTCATTATGCAGATAGAACATATGTTCTATCTGCATAATGATATTTTCCTCGACTAGTCTAAAATGGCAACAAAACTCGTTTGAAAAGGATCAATCATGACTTTTCTTGACAATCCGGAAATCCTCGAAGAGAGTCAGACCCTTGAGTTCAAAGAATCCCTCTTCGAGCTCCCCGATGACCTATGGGAAACATATTCCGCCTTCGCAAATACCGAAGGCGGAGAAATTGTGCTCGGAGTTAAACAGAACAGGGAGAATGAAACCTTTTCGCTCGTTGGCGTCCAGGACCAAAACGACCTAATTGCCAAGTTCTGGAATAAAGTTAGAAATCGCGAATACGTCAGCAGAGATGTCATGTTGTACGACGGCGTTAGCCCAGTTACGGTTAACGGATTCAAACTCATAATCATCAGAGTCCCAAAAGCAAGCCGCGAAGAAAAGCCAGTACGTGTCAGGACAAAAAAGAGCAAAGAGCTCAAACCTTTCATTCGAAGAGGAGAAGGCGATTACCCTGCCACGGATGAAGATCTTCGTTTAATGCAGTACGACAGCGTCCCCTCTGCAGACCGAAAAGCCCTTTCCGAATTCGACGAAACTTCTTTATGCGAAAAAACGATTAGGCGCTATAGAGCTCTGTTCAATTCGGCGAGACCCCAAAGCCCATGGGTCTCCGACTCCGATACCGACTTTCTTTACCATATCGGAGCTCTTTCCAAAGATGCTTACGGCTCATTGCGCCCCACGCAGGCAGGTCTCTTCGCTTTCGGACATGAATACGAAATTACTCGCTATTCGCCCTCCTTCCTCCTTGACTACAGAGAAGAAACCGCAGAAAGCCAACGATGGAGCGACCGAATCGTTTCCAATAGTGCAGACTGGAGCGGAAACATTATTGATTTCTACCTTGATGTCCGCGGGCGCCTATCTCGCTACTTCAAAGCTTCATTTTCAACCGACGAAACAGGAATGTCCCGCAACGCGACCAGCGAGGTAGGCGAAGCAGCGAATGAAGTGCTGGTCAATGCGCTTGTCCATTCCTGGTACGGGGGAACCGCAACTGTCCGTGTGATCTTAAAAGCCGAATCGCTCGAAACAAGCAACCCTGGTTCTATGTTAGTAGCCCCAAGCATCGCAATTAATGGAGGGTTTTCCGAACCACGCAACCCGACGCTTATGAAGATTTTCAACCTGATTGGCGCAGGCGACCGCGCAGGAAGCGGTCTCTGCGCGGTATGGAAAATATGCATCGATCATTTCTCTATTACCCCGACAATGGAAGAAAAGCATCACCCAGATGGATTATTTTTCTCTATACCGATTGCTGACGCAAGAAACAATCATTTGACCGTCGAACCGAACAGGGGAGATATCGAACACAGAATGATAGAGGATAACGAAATTCTCGCAATATTTGACAGATACCCTGCCGGTCTTACTCCTAAGGATTTCGTTAATACGCTTCCTCGAGAATTTCGCATTTCCGACAGACGTGCCCAGGAGCGCTTAAAAGAATTAGTCGATGCAGGTGCTCTTAACCGCAAGAAATCCGGACGATCCTATATCTATCTTTCGAGATAATCGAGATCGCGGCGTTTGGGCGCGGGTCGCGGCGTTTGGGCGCGGGTC